>Ga0207668_10000001_pt1 | contig 266091 bp, 271 predicted proteins | sample KBSS43metaG_FD_184323 | JGI IMG/M metagenome (GOLD analysis project Ga0207668, IMG submission 184323) | Switchgrass rhizosphere microbial communities from Kellogg Biological Station, Michigan, USA - KBS S4-3 metaG (SPAdes) (version 2) | ecosystem: Host-associated > Plants > Roots >...
GACGCTCTTAGCGAGATCGAGGCCGATCGTGGTAATCTTCATCGCGGATGGTCCCTGCACATGGTTGCCTGACGACAGCCACCCTATGGCGCACCGACGCCGGACACAGGGGCCATCCACCCCATCAAAGCAAATGCACCGGCCGCTAGATTTTTGGGCCGGTGGGCTCATGGTTGGGCTTCCTGGCGGCCGAGCTTCCTTCCGCAATTCCTCAGAAAATGCCTGCTGCTGCCCGAAATCTCTCGCAGCAGCAAGGCGAAGCCAGCCTTGGTCAATTTGGACTACGATGCCAGCTGAGCGCATCGCGAGGGGATCCAGCCGGTAGGCGGATCAATTCGTCGATTTTGCGCTTCCTCAGCCGCACGCAGTCCTCGGCGAACATCGCTCAGTTGCCGCGACGCGATAACGATCTCGGTGGCGACCCCTCGGCGAGAAGGTGCTGGCGCGAGGCTGTTCGAAGTTCTGCTCCGTGACAGTGAAGGTCGTGGCGCCAAGCTCTGCTGCCGGACCAAGACCTGGCCGACGGAGAACCGCGCGGACGAAAAAATGATCCCCAAGTGTCGAATGCTATCGATCCCGTCCGTCCTCTGGCCGCGAGCTCAGGATGTGATCTCGCGACTTTCGAGACGGCGGCAGGAGGCGTTCGATGCCCGGCAAGATGACCAACGTCCTGTGGTTCGACCACGGCGAGGCCCGTAAGGCTGCGGAGTTCTATGCAAGCGTGGTCCCCGAAAGTTATGTCGGCAAAACCATGAAGGCGCCGGGCGATTTTACCGACGGCGAGGCCGGCGGAACTGACGGTGGAGTTCACCGTGCTCAGGGTCCAGTTCATGGGCTGAACGGCGGCCGGAACTTCAAGCCGAACGATTCCGTCTCGTTCATGGTCGAGTCGGAGGACCAGGCCGAGATGGACAAGTACTGGAACGCTAGCGTGGGCAATGGCGGCGCCGAAGCCAATGCGGTTAGTGCAAGAATCGCAGGGGCTTCTCCTGGCAGATCACGCCTCGCGTCCTCAATGGAGGCGTCGCGGATCCCGACCCCGGATTCGCCAAGCGGGTGTTCGAGGCCATGATGACGATGAAGAAGATCGACGGCGCGGCGATCATGGCGGCGCGCAATGCCAAGGGATGACAGATTGCTAGGAACGCCTTCCTTGCTGAAGCTGATCCTGTCCCTATCAGCTATCTACCTCGGCGGGGTGGGACTTGCGCTGACGTTCGTTCCTCTCAAATTCGGAGTTGGCGCCGTGCCGCAGGACGCCTCCCCTCAGCTGGTCGCTTTGCTGCGGCTGCTCGGCGCCCCCTTCCTTGGGATCGCAGTGTTGAACTGCCTGTCGAGGAACGCCGCCGCCTCTGCGCTCCGCGCCGCACTGCTCGCCAACCTAGTGGGGTTCGGCGCCGTGGCGGCAAACGACCTGTGGGGCGTAGCCAGCGGAGAAGCTCGCGAGATCGCCAAGGCCTTCCTAGTCCTGCATCTGCTATTCACGGCCGCCTTCGCGTTTGCAGTCCGCACGACTCGTGGCGGCAGCGCGGATCGGCTACGACGTGAGTGAGCGCCAGCGTGCGACGTCGGAGAGTTTCCGAGCGAAGGGCTGACGGGCTGGGACGCGCCGACCGACAGGGCTTCTGAGCGCCGCCGCGCCCCGTCAGCCGGGTCGTGGAGCGCCGTCTTCCGCCTGCTGTGCGGCCAGACGCGCCGGGCCGCGCGCCAATCCGTACATCAGCGTGGCGAGTGAACCCAGGACGACGGTCACGATCGCGAGGGATAAGCCCACCTTCGAGGGATCGTGGAAGATCCCTTGCGTGATGGCGGCCACCAGCGTTGGGCCCAGTGTCAGCCCTGCCATGTGCTGAACCGAAACCGTGAGCGCCGCGACGCGACCGCGTAACGCGGGCGCCGTGGTGATCTGCAGGTGCGACGCCACCGTGTTCGGCATGATCTGCAGGAGGTGAACGAGCGCCAGCAGCGTGATCGCAATCATCGGGCCGCTTGCGAGCGTGTAGGCGTACGCCCCCACGACCGGGACGAGCGGCGTCACCGCGAACGGGGTGAGGAAGTGGGCGTCCCGCCGGCCGGACTTATAGAGCGCGTCGGCGATCGCGCCGGCGCTCAACAGGCCGCCGATTCCGCAAAGGGTCATGAAGCCAAGGCCGGCGCCAACGCTCTCGACCGGCATGCCGTAGCGGCGCATCAGGAAGGCGGGCGTCCAGGCAGCGGCGCCGTAGGCCATTATCGCGGTGCAACTCAGTCCGCCAATGCTCAGGAAGAGGTAGGCCTTGTGGGTCGCCAGATATCGCCAGAACTCGCCGGCTGAGCTGCTGGCGCGCTTGGAGGCCTCGCCGCGAACCTCAGGTAGGAGGAAGGAGAAGAGGCTGAGCACCAGCCCTGGCGCGCCCGACAGCAACAGCACCAGCTGCCACGGCTCCAGATGGCCGACGACCGGCAGGGTCGCGCCGCCCAGTCGCGTGGCGAATGCCAGCATGAAGCCGCCGAGGCTGAGCGCCAGCGCGGTTCCGATCATCGAGCCGGTGCTGAAGATGGCGATCGCCGAGGCGACCTTGCTCTTGGGGAAGGTCCCGCTGATCGTGGCGTAGGCGATGGGCACCAGGGTCGCCTCGCCAGCCCCGACTCCGAAACGCGCGAGCGCCAAGCTGGCGAAGTTCCGCGCCAAGCCGCAGGCGCTGGCCGCCACCGACCAGATGGTGATGCCGGTGAAAAGCAGCCAGCGCTTGGAAAGCTTGTCGGCCAGGAAGCCCATGGGAATGCCGAACAGCGCATAGAACAGGCCGAACGCCGCGCCGTGTATGAGGCTGAACTGCACCTCCGAAAGGGACAGCGTCGCCTTGATCGGATCGACCATCAGGGCGATCAGCGCCCGGTCGATATAGGCCGCGACGTACATCAACAGGAGCATGCCGACGACGAACCACCGCCCAGCCGCCGGCGGCGCGACGAGCGCCGCCCCGCCCTTCACAGGCTCCGTAGCTGGGGACGTCGCGGCGGTTTCCACGAATTCAGTCACGATCGTGATCCAATCATTCTACGCGCGTGAAGCGGCCAAGCGATCGATGGCGTCAGTTGGCCAAGCGTTTGAACCACGTCCAGGGTAGCTCAAGCACGCCAGCCGGGAACCAGCCGCGCTGGCCGTGGCGCGCAGCAGCACAAGCATGATCCCTTGCCCGCGGCGTATGCAAGCCTCCATGCGTCCATTTCATCAACGACCCTGATTTCGCAGTGGAGGTTACTCTAAGCTGCTGAACTTTCCGTCGAATCATTCTGCGGGCGCACGAGTCAGGCCACGGATGGCGGCGGGCGGCTCGAACAAGCGCCGACCTGCGCTCGTGTGGGCGACTCAACTTCGCAAGCTTTGCCCAAAATGCGGAGCTGTGGTATCGTCTTACCAATCGTACGTTTGGTTGTCCGCGCGGCGGAGGAGCAAAGCGATGATCGACCATCTGTCGCCATGGGGCGTAAACATGATCGGGATCGTGCGCGCTTCGCCGCTCCGGCGGCCCTTGCTCGTCAGCAGCAGGACGTTCGCGCCATTCCACTCATATCCCTCTTCGCCATCGGTCTCGCGATAAAGCCGGACATGCTCGGGCCCGAACACAGTCAGGTCGACAGGTCTGTGCGGTGGCTGTTCGCTCATTCGAAGGCGCCCATCCGGTGCATGGCTGTTCGGTCAAGCGCGCGGATCGCTCCGCACCCAAAGAATATCCTCAGTAACGCCAACCGAAGATCCGGGCCCTGACGTGCGGATCCATATGTTTCGCACGCGATTCCATAGCGTCATGGGGTGTGGCAACTAACTTTTTGACGTTCGTTGTCCCGCTGTTCGGAAGAAAAATAGGTCGACAGGGAGAAAAGACATGGATCTTGGGATCGAGAACAAGCGAGCTTTGATTACGGGATCCACCTCCGGGATCGGCGCAGGCATCGCCAAGGCGCTTGCCCGTGAAGGCGCGGCGGTCGTGATCCACGGCCGGGACCTGGAGCGCGCCGAGGGCGTCGCGGTCGCGATCCGCGCCGAGGGCGGGCGCGCCGCCGTCGCGCTCGGCGACGTGTCAACCGACGAGGGCGCCGCTGAATCCGCGCGCCGCGCGCTGGAGGCGTTCGGCGGGATCGACATCCTGGTCAACAACGCCGGTGGGATGGTTGGCGCCGGCCAGGTCGACTGGATGAACGCGAGCGTCGAGGATTGGGCCAGCACCTACAGCAAGAACACGCTGGCGGCCGTGCGGATGGCGCGCCTCATGGTGGCGCCGATGCGGGAACGTCGTTGGGGCCGCGTCATCCAGATCTCAAGCGTTGCGGCGACCGAGCCGTTGACGAGTCCTCACTACGGCGCGACCAAGGCTGCGCTGTCGAACTTCAGCCTGGCGCTGTCCAAGAAGCTGTCACGGTCAGGCGTGACCTGCAACACGGTAAGCCCCGGAATGATCAGGACTCCTGCGCTGGAACGCTGGTTCGGCAAGATCGCCGCCGAGATGGGTTGGGGGGATGATCGCGAGCGCGCCGAGGCCCATGTGCTCAAGAACCTGGTGCAGCAGAGCGTGGACAGGTTCGGCACGCCCGAAGATGTCGGCCGCATCGTCAGCTTCCTGGCCAGCCCGCTCGCCGACTTCATAAACGGCGCCAATTTCCGCATCGACGGCGGCGCCGCCCACGCGGTTCTCTAGGTTCCTGCTGCTGTTCGGATTTTTTGAAGTCTCGTTTCGTCCGCTGACAATAAAGAGGCCCATCGCCGTTCCTCGGACCGGCAGCAGATCGCACGCAAAAGCCTAAGCAGAACCGCCGCGACCTCCAATCTGCAAACCGGACGCCTGTGGTGTTCCGAGCCCCGGTGTGCACTCGCAGCATTGATTTCATATAGACGTAACGGTTTGAATTATTACCCGAAACCGCCCGACGTGCAAGTTAACGGCGCAATATATTCAAGGGATGCGATCTAGGCCCCGGAAGCTTGCCGAAAGCGGTGGACTCGCCCATTCCTCGACGACTTCGACATATCCAGCGGCCCTGGCGCGGCGGCGCAGCCGCGCTTGATCACATCCGATCTCGAGTGGAAGAAATCGGATGCGCGTATAGGGAAAGCCATAAACTGATGGGGCGCTGTGCATAACTGCCCGATGACAGAAAATAAGGGGGGAACTCTGATGAATTCGCGAACGACGAAGAAAATTTTAGTCGCCGGCGTGAGCGTGATAGTGTGGGCGGCCTATTCCCAAAGCTTCGCCCAGGAGGCGCCCGGGCCCCGCAACACCGAGGCTGAAAGTTCGGCGCTCAGCGAAGTGGTCGTCACAGCCCGGCGCCGGGCGGAAGACATCATGGCGGTGCCGGTCGCCGTGAGCGTCCTTGGCGGCGACGCGCTGCGTCAAAAATCAGTGCAGACGGTGGCCGATGTGGCGCGAAACGTGCCGTCTTTCCAGATGCAGCCCCAGGCCCAGGGCAAGAACAACATGGCCTATACCATCCGTTCGCAGCGCCAGAGTGAGAGCGTGCTCACTCAAGACCTGTCGGTTGCTGTGTATTTCGCAGACGTCACGCTGGCCCGGTCGCAAGGCGCCAACGGCGCGCTGTTCGACCTGTCGTCGGTCCAGGTTCTGAAAGGGCCGCAGGGCACCCTGTTCGGCCGGAACACGACCGGCGGGGCCGTTCTGGTCACGCCGCAGAGCCCCACCGATACGTTCGAAGGGTATGTCGTCGGCCGGTTGGGCAACTACAACCAGCAATTCCTTGAAGGGGTGGTGAACGTACCCGTCAACGATCGGCTGCAACTGCGCGCCGGCGGCCAGATCTCCAAGCGCGACGGCTATGTCAAGAACCTGTTCGACGGCCGAAAGCTGGACGACGAGAACACTTACAGCTGGCGTCTCTCTGTACGGGCTGAACCGATCGACAATCTGTACAACAACTTCATCGTCAACGCCTACCATGTCGACGAAAACGGGGCCGGACCGGTGCTCGCCGCAGCGACGCCGCCTGCGACGTCCTTGTTTCCCGGCGTAGCGGCCTCCATCGCCAAGCAACAGGCCGCGGGCTATTACAGGACCAACAGCGATTTCGCATCCATGGCGAAAATCCAAAGCACGCTCATCTCGAATACGACGGAATATACGCTCGGCGATGTCACGCTGAAGAATATCTTCGGCTATCGGTACCTGAGCGCCGCCATCACTCAGGACGTCGACGGCAGCCCGTTCCCGATCTTTCCCGCATACGATTTCGTTCACGAGCATCAGTATAGTGACGAGTTGCAGGTGCAGGGGCGCGCATTCGATAGTCGCCTGAACTACATTGTGGGGCTGTATTACTTCTTCGAGCAGGGATCGAACACAAACGGCAACGCGCCGCTGAATACGGAGCGCAAGAGCACGGGCGACATCCGCAACGTGAGCAAGTCGGTGTTCGCCCAGATCGACTACAATATACGTCCCAACCTTTCGCTCACCCTGGGCGGCCGGCAGACGTGGGACAGACGGGAGATCACTTGGCACAACTTCGCCGGGCCGACGCAGGGCGGCGTGTCGGGCCCCTACGTCTGCGCACTGACCACGCAGGCAGGGGTTCGGCTCAATCCTTGTACGCGGCACGCCGAGGCGGACTTTGACAAGCCGACCTACACGATCAGCCTCGACTGGCGCCCGACTCCCGACATCTTGTTCTATGGAGCCCACCGCTCCGGCTATCGAGCGGGCGGCTTCAACCTGCGGGCCAACACGCCGGCGCAGTCGATCCCGTTCCGGCCGGAGAACGTGAAGGATTACGAAGTCGGCGCCAAGACCCGCTGGGGCTTCGGCGATGTCCGCGGCACCTTCAACGTCGCGGCCTATCACCAGGAATACAAGAACATCCAGCGTCAGAGTTCGCTGATCATCAACGGCCTGTTCGCCGGCTCGGTGATCGGCAACGCGGCCGCCGCCGAGATCGACGGTATCGAGCTCGAGGGGACGGTGTCGCCGATCTCCGGCTTGGAAATTGGCGGCTTCTTCTCTTATTCGGATCCGAGATACAAATCCTATCCGGAAGTCCAAAGCAACGGCAGCATACTCAACCTGACGAACGCACCGTTCGCCGGAGCGCCGAGATATTCCGGAGGGGCGTCGATTCAGTATCGAATCGATGCAGGCGACACTGGCGCGTTCGTGTTGAACACCAGCATCTACGCTCAAACGCACACCTACGCCCATGACGGTTCGATCTCGCGGATCACGCTGCAGCCGTTGCCGCTGGCCCGACTGAAGGGATGGAGCGTCGTGAACGCGCGTGTGGAATGGAACGAGATCATGGGCAGCCGGCTGAGCGCGGCCGTGTTCGGCCGCAACCTCCTCAACCGGCACTATGCGCAGGCGGGGCTCGACCTGATCGACAACCAACTCGGCACCCTCACGTACTGGTACGGCGCGCCAAGGCTGTACGGAGTGGAGGTCAAGATGGCCTTCTGACCAGACGGCGCTCCCGGTCCCGGTTGGCTCCGCCGCCGATCGGGACCGGCCACGGGGCGCTCGGTCGCCCACGCAGTCGCCCGAGCGGCCATGTGAGGGGCGAGGCGGCCACGAAAGGAAGATCGATGAAGTTCTCGACCTCACTTCCCCTGCTCAGGGACCTGTCGAGCCGCGACCCGTATCGCGAGACCTTCATGCTGGCCAACGTCGCCGAAGAGGCGGGGTTCGACACCCTAACGATCGGTCAACACCACTTCCGCCAGGGCGATCCGGCGGACCCGCTGACCATCATGGGCAGCGTGGCGACGCGGACCAGCCGGATCCGCGTCGGCACCGGCATCTTCATCCTGCCGATGCACGACCCACTGCAGGTGGCCGAGCAGGTCGCGACGATCGACCAGCTTTCGGGCGGCCGGATATCGCTGGGCGTCGGCACCGGCTGGAATCCCTTCGAGTACGAAGCACTGGGCGTTCCCTTTAAGGAACGGGGCGCGCGCATGGCCGAAGCGTTGAAAATCCTGAAGCGGGTCTGGAGGGAGGAGAACACCAGCTTCGACGGCCGCTTCTTCAAGTTCCCCGAGCTGACCGTGCATCCGCGGCCGGTGCAGAAGCCCAACCCGCCGCTCTGGGTCGCGGGGATCAAAGAAAGCAGCGTCCGGCGCGCCGCGGAACTTGGCGACGCCTGGCTATGCGGCCCAGTCGAGTCACTCGACGACGCCAAGCGCATGCTGGTCTGGTACCGCGACGCCTGCGGGCAGCTTGAAAAGAAGCCGGAGTGGATCCTGCGCCGCTTCGGATGGATAAAGCGCACCCGCAAAGAGGTCGAAGAGCACGTCCTTCCGCTTTATGTGAAGGGCCTGCTGGCGCACTGGACCGAGTCCGGCCGGGCGCCCGGCCTGCGGGCGCCAGATACGGCGGCGCTGATAGCAAGGCTAGAGGCCGGAGAAACGCTCTCTCCCTCGGAGATCGCGCGTAACAGGCTGATCTGGGGCTCTCCCGACGACGCCATCGAGCAGATCCAGCAGTTCCGCGACGAAACGGGCGCCGACCATATCCACGTCGCCTTCGGGACCGGCCTGCCGGCAGAAGGCGTCAATCAGTCGTCGCTGGGCGACTACAAGGAGCTGGCGGCGATGATACAGCTCTACGGGCGCGAGGTGATCTCCGCGTTCAAGCGCGCCTGACCGGATCGAGCGCCAGGCCGCGCAAATCGAGGATGCGGTCGACGCAGTCGCGCATGATAGCGGCGAGTTCGGCGTCGGGCGGGCGTCGGCGCTGAGTTGGTCCGGCCAGCGCCAGGACCAGGTCCACATTGGCCTGGTTCTTCGGCAGGGGAATGGCGATCGCCCAGAGACGGGAGGCGCTGTTTCCGCTGACCGCGAAGCCCCGCCGGCGCACCTGGTCCACCGCGTCGCGGATCTGGCCCCACACGTCCTCGCCGCGCTCGTTCGTCCTCTCCAGCTGGCGCGACACCCGATAGAGCTCCGCATCTCCGCGGGAGGACAGCCAGGCCGCGCCGAGCGACGTGCCAAGGATCGGCACCTTGAGGCCCTTGCGCACCAGGGCGCTCTCGCCGGGACAGCGCACCACGTCGACCAGTTGCATTGAGACACCCTGGCGCAAGGCCAGCGTGACGGTGTCCTCGGTGCGCGCACCCAGCTCGATGAGGAGCTCGGCGAGCCGGTCCGAGCCGTGATAGCTGCGCCCCAGCCACGAGCCGAACCGGATCAGCCTGGGCGTCGGATAGTAGTCCTTTCGCTGGCTGTCGAAGACCAGATATCCGGAATCCACCATCGTCTTGAGCAATTGGTCCGTGCTCGAGGCACGGAACCCCAGGGCTTGGGCGACGTCCACGGCCCGCAGCGGGCGCTGCTCGCTGGCGAAATACTCCAGCACGTCGAGCGCACGCGTCGCAGACTTGGCGAGGTTCTTGCGGGCGCCCGGCAACACGACCCGCGGCTGCGCCGTCTCCATCGCACGTCCCTCCCCTGCGGCCATCGCTAGCTCGCCGTCGCTTCGCAGCCGTAATGATTAGAAGCCGTGGGCGCGGGGGTCGAGCCCAGACGTTCGCTGCGGCGAAGCCGGGATCCGTTCGCACATGCAGCATAAGATGCGTATGGGCTCAAGCAGCTTACAGCCACACCGCATAACGGATCACGCCCGGTGGGGACCGGTGGCGCTTGACGCGATCGGTTTGACCAAAAGCCCCCTACCGAAGACAACTTGGCGTTGGACTGCCAGCACCGCCAGACCTGTGCTGTCGAACCGGAGCAGTTAGCCCGTGTCCGACGGGCGCGGCTGTCATGGCCTCCCCTAGAAGAAGACCTTGCGGACGCTCAGTTTGACGCTGCGGCCGAGCGGATCGAGGTAGTCGGGCTGGTATTTGACGGGCGTCAGGCCGTTGGCGTCGCGCACCTTGATGTGCGCGTCGAAGAGGTTGTTGCAGAGCAGCGTCACCCGCGCGCCACGCAGGATCGGGTAGGCCGCCACCAGGTCGCGGCGCGCCCCCAGGTTGGCGAACAGGCGCAGGTTGATGGTCGCCAGGTCGGAGAAGCGCAGCGTCGTCGGCGCGCCGGGCAGGCCGCCCCGCACCGTCGTGCCGCTTTGCCAGCTGGCGGTCAGGCGCGCGCCCATCCCCATCCTGGTGATCCCGGCCTGGGCCTCGATCTCGTTGCGCGGCGCGCCGCCGTTCGATCCGATCGCGTCGCCGTCCAGCAGGTCCAGCACCGGGCCGCCCTGGGCAAGCGTGACCGCCTCGCGCAGGTGGATGGTGTGGTAGAGGGCGAACTGCACGCGCGTCGCCGCGAAGCCCCCGCCCGGTCCACCGAATCCGCCCGGTCCACCGAATCCGCCCGGTCCGCCGAACCCGCCCAGTCCGCGGAAACCATCCTGCCCGCGGCCGCCGGGACCGACGCCCCGCGGCCCGTCGGCCTGTCCGGCCCCCGCGCGGCTGGCCTCGCCGGCGGCGGGCGGGGCAGGGGCGTCGTTGCGTGTGGACGCCGGGCGTTCGCCGCCGCCCTCGCCTGGCGGCGGCTCCACGCCGGCCGGCTGGCCGCCGGCCGCGCCGGCGGGCGTCTCGGCGCGCGGCCTCTCCCCGGGGGGACGGCGGAAGCCGCCTCGGGCCGGAGGGGGCGTCCTGCCGATCTGGCGCGAATAGTTGAAGCCCCAGCGCAGCTGGTCGCTCTGCTGGCGGTCGAAGTTGATCAGGCGCGCGTCGACGCGGAGCAGCTGGCCGTCGGGGCCGCGAAGGAAGCGATCGGGGAAAGCCGCCTCCGTCGCCGCCGTCGCGGTGGGGAAGGAGGAGATCGGGTCGTCGATCCGGGTGCGGAAATAGTTCGCCGACAGCGACAGGCCGGAAATGCTCGGCGGCTTCAGCGTGACGCCGATCTTGAGCACCTGGCGAGTCTCTCGCCTAAGGTCGGGATTGCCGCCGCTGACGCCGGCGACGTCGACCGTCCGTCCGGTGACGAAGTCGAAGGTGCGGCTTTCGGGCGTGGTGACGACCGGATTGCCGAGCTGCTGCATGGTCGGCGCCCGGTCTTCCTCGGTCATCGAGGCGATGATGCTGAGCGGGGTCAACGGCGTCCAGGTGACGCCGTAGCCGAGCGTCGTCAGGCTGCCGAAGTCGGACAGGTGGTCGATGGCCATATTGAGGTTGGCCGACAGGGCGCCGAGCTGCGGCAGCACGCCGGTCTTGCGGCTGGCGATCGGCGCATCGAACGACATCTGGCCGCTGACTCCGCCGCGCGACAGGTCGCTGCTGGTCAGGATCCCTGCGCGGCGCGATGTGGCGTCGAGCCGGGCGCCCTCGACGCCGAGCCTGACGGTGGTGGAGAGGTCGCCCGCCGGCAGCCGACGGAGCCGGCCGTTGGCGACCACCTCGATGTCGCCGGTGTCGCTGGCGGACTCCGCACGATCGCTGAGGCGCGGCTGACCGTTGATCGGCCCGAACGGGTTCGCCGTCGGGTCGAGGTCGTCCAGCGCCGTCTGCAGCGCGTCCAGGCTGTAGCCGCGATCGGTCAGGGTGCGGGTGACGGCGTGGTCGTAATTGCCGGTCACGTTCCAGCGCCAATCCTTGCCCTGCTTGTCGAGCGTCCCGCCGAGGTGGGTGCTCCAGGTGCGCGCGTCCTGCTGCAGCTGGCCCGCATACCGGTAGAGGGCCGTCGCCTGACCGAACGGCGAGAACGGGCTTCCGGCCGGCAGCACGAGCGCGACCTTGGCCGGGCCGAGCCAGGCGGCGGTGTCGCTGACCGAGCCCGAGACGTTCAGGGTGGCGGAGACGTCGCCCAGGATGATCCGATTGAACACGCCGTTGGCGGTCAGCTGGCGGGTTCGCGGCAAGAGGCTGCGGGTGCGGGAGAGATCGCTCACGTTCGCCCGGTTGGCGGCGGCGGTGAAGTCGTCGAGGCTCGGCGGGCGGGTCGCGGCGGAGGCGGGGACGCCGGCCACCGTCACCGGCTGGCCGGCGCGGACGCTGAGCGCAGGGTCGATCTCGCCGCCCGGCGGCGCCGAGCCGATATTCCCGTCGAAGTCGTAGAGCCCGTCGGCCGGAGCGGCGGCGAGGTCGCGGTCGCTCTCGAACAGGGCGTCGCTCTGCGCGTAGCGCAGCGCCAGGTTCACCCGACCGTCGCGGTTCAGCCGCAAGGAAGCGGCGTCGAGCTGCTGGGTGGTCTGGCCGCCCGCGGTGGGCGCCGCAAGCCCGACCTCGGCGGTGTTGGCCCGGAAGCGCTGCCGGAGCACGACGTTCACCACCTTCTGCTCGGCGGTGTAGCCGTACTTGAGCCCCACCTCCTCGGGCAGCACCTCGACCCGCTGGATGGCTTCGGTGGGGATGTCGCGCAGTTCGCCAAGGCCGGAGACGCGCCGGCCGTTCAGCAGCACGACCGGGCTTCCGCCCCGGCCGCTGGTGGTTTGCGGGGTGAGCTCGGCGAGCAGGTCCTGGATCGAGCTCACCCCCAGCGAGCGCACGGCGGCCGCGTTGAAGGTGACCTCGGGCGCGATGTCGCCGATCACCGAACCCCGCGGCTTGGCGGCGCCGGTGACGACGAGCTCGTCGACCTCCGCCCCGGCGTCGGGGTCGAAGGCCGCCGCCTGCCCAGCGCGCGCGGCGCCGGCGTCCTGCGCGTGGGCGAGGCCCGGCGCGAGGCAGCCGAGCAGGCCAAGCAACGCTAGTCGTTCGTGCATGATGATCTCGCGGGACCGTGGGCGCGGCGGGGAGTCCGGAGCAGCTTCGCTGGCTGATGTCTAGCGCATGACTTCAAAGGTCAGGACGTGTTGCGCGCTCTTGGCGAGAGGATTGGCGGCGCCCCCGGTGCGGGCAGGATAATCGGCCTCCAGAGCATGGACTCCAGGCTGGGCCAAGGTGATCGCGCCGGCGCCGGCCATGGCGATCGGGTTCCTGTTGCAAATGATTCTTATTGCCAAGTTAAGCGGCTATAACTAAGAACGCTTCTCATTAGCAGTTGCAAGAGGGGTGGGGCCGATATGGTCGCGAGGAGCGTTTCTGGAATTGCGGCGCGCAAGACGCGCGCGCTGACGGTGGCCGTCGGGGGACTGGCCGGGCTGTCGGTCGCCGGTGCTGCTCACGCGGCCGAGGCCATCGCCACCGCCGGCGCCGAGGCGGAGGCGGAAGCCACGGCCGTGTCGGGAGTCGACGTCGAGGCGGGCCGCATGAAGCAGGCCAACCCCAAGCTGACCGCCGCGCCGCTGAACAATCCTCAGACCGTGACGATCGTCTCCCGCGGCGTGCTGGAGGCGCAGAACCTGCTGTCGCTGCGCGACGTCCTGACCATCGTCCCGGGCATCACCTTCGGCGCGGGCGAAGGCGGCGGCGGCTTCGGCGACAGCATCAACCTGCGCGGCTTCTCCGCCAACAACGACATCACCTTCGACGGCGTGCGCGACAGCGCCCAGTACAGCCGCTCGGACTCCTTCAACATCGAGCAGGTGGAAGTCACCAACGGCGCCAACTCGGTCTATTCGGGCGCGGGCTCGGTCGGCGGCACGATCAACATCGTCACGAAGCGGCCGACTGCGCATGAACAGGTGACGGTCACGGGCGCGATCGGCACGGACGACTATTACCGCGGCACGCTCGATGCGAACCATCTGATCGGCGACAACATCGCCGTGCGGCTGAACGCCATGGTGCATCGGAGCGACGCGCCCGGCCGCGAGGTGGAAGAGTTCAAGCGCTGGGGCGCGGCGCCGTCGATCACCGTCGGCCTCAACGGTCCGACCCAGTTCACCGCGCTCTACCTGCACCAGGAGGACCGCAATGTCCCGCAATACGGCGTGCCGTTCTACAACGGCCGGCCCGTGCCCGGCATCCCCTCGGAGAACTACTACGGCTACTCCAACGTCGATAAACAGAACCAGGACGTCGATATGCTCACCGGCATCATCGACCACGACTTCGGCGCCGGCCTGAAGGTGCGCAACCTGACGCGCTACCAGGTCGTCAAGCAGCTCACCGTCGTCGACCCGCCGCAGGGCGTCTTCTGCCTCGCCAACGGCCTGAAGCCCGCAGGCTGGAGCCAGTCGATCACGGCGACCAACCTGACCGGCTATACGCCCTGTCTGGCGACCGATCCGGCGCCAGGCTTCTATGCGCCGAGCGGCCCGCGCGGGAACCTGCGCGACAGCAAGAACACCCTGCTGCACAACCAGACCGACCTGACCTGGGACGGCGACCTGGGCGGCATGCATCACACCCTGGTGGTCGGCGCGGCCTTTTTCCATGAGGACTATCGTCTCGACACCGGCAACGAGTTGCGCACCTCGACGGGCGCCGCCGTCGCCCTGCCGGCGATGAACATCGCCAACCCGAACACCGTCTATTCGGGCCCGATCAACTACATACGCTCCAGCAAGCAGTACGGCTCGCGCAGCAACCAGGCGGTCTATCTGTTCGACAACATCGAGTTCAACGATCAGTGGTCGATCAACGGCGGCCTCCGCTGGGAGCACAATTCGGGCTCGAACCGCACCGACACCTATTCCACCACTGTCGGCGCGACCCTGGGAGCGGTGACGCCGGGGCTGCGGTTCGCCAACGGTGAAGACCTGCTGACCTACCGCATCGGCGTCGTCTACAAGCCGGTCCCGAACGCTAGCCTCTATGCGGCCTACGCCAACTCGAAGACGCCGTCGCAAGCGACCGTCAACGGCTCGGGCGCTTGCAATGCGGCGACCTGCACGGTCGAGCCGGAAAAGGCCCGCAACATCGAGGTCGGCGCCAAATGGGACGTCGGCGGCCGGCTGTCGCTGACCGCGGCGCTCTTCCAGAACGACCGCACCAACTACAAGGTCCCGTCGGGCGATCCGACCATCCCGGCGCAACAGACCGATGGCGAGGCCCGCGTGCGCGGGATCGCGCTCGGCGCATCAGGCATGATCACGGACGCATGGTCGATCTTCGCCAACTACACCTATCTCGACAGCGAGGTGCTGCGCGGCGTCTCCAAATTCAGCGCCAGCCAGGGCCTGGACTTCACTAAGGGCGACCACCTCACCAACACGCCCAAGCACGCCTTCAGCCTGTACACCGGCTACAACCTGCCGCACCGCGTGCAGGTCGGTTACGGGCTCACCTACCAGGGCCGCTATTACCTGACCCAGCATGGCCAGATCACGGGCTCCGTCCCACCTGCGCGGACCACCATCCCGCTGGTCAAGACTGACGACTACTTCGTCCACCGGATCGTCGTCACCTGGGTCGCCACCGACCAGCTGCAACTGCAGCTGAACATCAACAACGCGCTCGACGAGGAATACTACATTCGCGGCCGCAACAACGGCTGGGCGACGCCGGGCGAGGCCCGCAACGCGGTGCTCACAGCCAGCTACCGGTTCTGATCCTCCTCCCTCTGGGTCAGAGCCAGTCAGGCGCCCGCGAATCCCCCGCGGGCGCCTGATCCCTTTTGAGCAGGAGAAAAGTCGCGATGATGCTGCACGTGCCCGCCGTGCTCTCGGGGTCGCGCCGGAGTTCGGCTGCGAACTGCGCCTTCAGAAATGGAAGAGCCCCGCGCCGTTGGGGACGCGAGGCTCTGAGGTTGTCGCTTGTCGAAGGTGACGCCGCACATTCGCACGAGTCCGGAAACGGCGCAGCCTTAGGAAGAGTGTTTCTGCTTACAACGATAGGCCGTGGGCCTCGGCCAGGGGGGTGCTGTCGCGACGGATCCTGAACAGCGGATTGGGCGTCGGATCCGCAATCTTCGAAAGAGTGTTGCGGTCGAGGTGATGGAACGGCTCGGGCCGTCCGCGGACCTGCAACACCGTGTCCGAAACATAGCTCCAGCGCCCGTCCTCGAGAAACGTGACCTCCAGCTCGTAGGATTCCGTACGGAAAGCCCATTCGAGGAAATCGGTCGAGCAGATGCCGTAGCCTGGCCCTCCGCGCTCGGCGCGGACCGTGAGCCGGTCGGAGGCGGGCTCGGCCTGGCCGCGCGCGAGCGCCACCTGGCCGCGCGGAATGGCCAGCGTCTGCATGACCAGTCCCGTCGCAGGCTCCCACAGCCAGTACCCCGTCTGGTCGTGGAAGGTCGCATCCTCGTCGGAAGCGACGATGTGGATGTGGTAGCGCAGGCCGTAGAAGAGCTGCGGGCCGTTGGCCTGCGGATCGATCGGCTGCAGCGCGATGCGCTCGATGTATCGCCGCTGCTCGGGCCCCTCGGCCTTCGGATTGACGTCGACGCCCTTGAGGCCCTGCCATACGCCCGCGAGGCGCCGAAGCGGCCCGAGATTCGACAGGGTGTCGGGATCGACCTCCGCCGGTTCTGTGAAGATGTCCGTGGGAAAGTCGTTCATCGCCTCCGGCTCCTAATCGCGACGCTCAGCTTGGCAATATAGCGTCGATGCGGCGCGATCGAGCTGTGACTTTCGCCTGCCGGCAGCTTCTCCCGAACATGATAGATCCGTGTCGCGCGCGAACGACAGAGCGGTCAGCTTGGATCGCGCCAGCCAATGGCGGCGATGCACGGTCCAGGTCACGTTCCGGCCTGGCGGATGGCTCGACAGGCCTTCGCCCCGCTGCTCCAATGGGTAAGGCGCCCGCGTGGTCCGGCCAAAAGCTGAAAGCAACCGCGAGCTGAGAAGCCGCGCGGCGAACGAACGGGTGAGGAATGATGCGTTTGGACGGAAGGACAGCCCTGATCGTGGGCGGCGCCGGCGGAATCGGCGCGGCTTGCTGCCGGACCTTCGCTGACGCGGGCGCCGCCGTCGTCATCGCCGACGTCGCGGAGGACCGCGGCGTGGCCTTGGCGGAGGAGCTCGCCGCCAAAGGCGCGAAGGCGGCCTTCGTTCGCGTGGACGTCACCGACGAGCAGAGTTGCGCCGACATGGTGGCGTTCACCGTGAAGCGCTTCGGCGGCCTGGATTGCGCGGTGAACCTCGCCGGTTTCGGCCATACGCCCACGCCCATCCACGAGATCGAGCAGGCCGTCTGGCGCCGGATCTGGGAAGTCGCCACGCTTGGGACCGCGCTCTGCATCAGGCACCAGGTTCCAGCCATGCTCGAGCGGTCCGGGGGATCCATCGTCAACGTCGCCTCGGGGGCCGGGCTTCGCGCGGCCCCCGGCATGTCGGCCTATGTCTCCGCCAAACATGCCGTGGTCGGCATGACGAAGAATGCGGCGCTCGACCTCGCCAAGCAGAACATCCGCGTCAACGCGATTTGCCCGGGCCTGATCGCCACCGGCACTCACAATCGGCATCTGGCGCCGGGGGAGTCGTGGGGAGATCGCTCGTTCAGCGCCATGGGACGTCCTGGCAGGCCTGAAGAAGTCGCCGACTTGGCGCTCTATTTGGCCAGCGACGCCTCGAGCTTCGTGAACGGCGAGGCGATCGGCATCACCGGAGGCAGGCCGTAAGGGGGCGTGGCGTAGCAAGGACAAGGGAAAACGGTGATGACGCAAGTGAAGGTGCCGGACCTGCGGCTCGATGGAAAGGTGGTGCTGATCTCGGGCACCGGCGGCGGGCAAGGCCGGGCCGCGTCGCTGCTGTTCTCCGCCGCGGGCGCCGTGGTCGTCGGCTGCGACATCAACGGGGCGACCAATGATGAGACCGCCCAGCTTGTGCGCCAGAACGGCGCCGAGATGGACGCGTCTGTGGTCGACATCGGCGATCCGGACCAGGCGCGCGCCTGGGTGGAAGGCGCCGCCGCCAGGCATGGTCGGATCGACGTCGTCTACAACAACGCCTCCCACGCGCTGATGGCGCCGATCGGCGAGATGACCATCGAGCACTGGCGCACGACGATGCGCAACGGCCTCGACGCCGTGTTCTTCGTGACGCGGGCGGCCTGGTCGCATCTGGTCGCCAGCAAGGGCCTGGTGATCAACATCGCTTCGGTCTCCGGCCACGCCGGCTCGACCGCCGCTCCGCAGTCGGCGCACTGCGCCAGCAAGGGCGGGGTGCTCGCCTTCACCCGGCAGATCGCGGTCGAAGGGGCGCCCGTCGGCGTGCGCGCCGTTTCCATCAGCCCCGGGCTGATCGAAACGCCGGGAACCCGCGAACTGCTGAAGGACGAGCGCGCCCGCGGCATCATGCTGGCCGATGCGCTCATCAAGCGCCCGGGCCAGCCGGAGGAGATCGCCAGCCTGGCCCTGTTCCTGGCGAGCGGCGTAGTCAGCTACATCACCGGCTCGGACTATCTGGTCGACGGCGGCCGCCAAGCGATCTAGGGCGCATGACGCAGGCGTGGATCGAGATGGACGCCGCCTCGGGGCTGATCTACTAGGGCCGCGACCTTAATTGGCCTCGCCCGGGTACATTGGAACTGGCGCGAGACGCCACATGTGATTGATTACGGTAGCTCGAAAACCGCCCACTCTCTTCGAAGGAACAGCCCCATGTCCGTGCAACAGGTGCACATCGCGCATCCCGACAAGTTCTTCATCGGCGGGAAATGGGTTGCGCCGTCGAGCTCGGCCAAGATCGACGTGATCGACTCCGGCACCGAGGAACGGTTCCTCACGGTGGCTGAGGCCCAGGCCGAGGACGTCAACGCCGCCGTCGCCGCGGCGCGCGAGGCGTTTGACCGCGGCCCCTGGCCCCAGCTCTCCCATGCCGAGCGCGCCCAGTACATGCGGGCGATCAGCCAGGAGTTTAAGGCGCGCGCCGACGATCTCTCGCGGTCGTGGACCATGGAGTCGGGCATTCTCCACTCTATGTCCGCGCCGAGCGCCGCTTTCATGGGCGGCATCTGGGACTACTACGCCGGCCTGGCGGAGACCTTCCCCTTCGTCGAGCGCCACAAGCCCGCGCTGGGCGGCGAAGTGGGCCTGCTGGTGCGCGAGCCGGTCGGCGTCGTGGGCGCCATCATCCCCTGGAACGCCCCGCCGTCCCTGATCAGCTACAAGGCCGCGCCGGCCCTGCTGGCCGGCTGCACGGTGATCGTGAAGGCCTCGCCCGAAGCGCCCAGCGCGGCCTACATCTTCGCCGAGATCTGCGAGAAGGTCGGGCTGCCGCCGGGCGTGTTCAACATCCTGACCGCCGACCGCGAAGTCTCCGAGCTGCTCGTCCGTCACCCGGGCGTCGACAAGATCACCTTCACCGGCTCGACCGCGGCGGGCCGCAAGATCGCGGCGATCTGCGGCGACCGCATCGCGCGCTGCACCCTGGAGCTGGGCGGCAAGTCGGCGGCCGTCATCCTCGAAGACTACGACATCGGTACGGCCGCCAGGGACATCGCCTCGCGCGCCCCGCACCTGACGGGTCAGATCTGCTCCTCGCTCACGCGCATCATTGTGCCGCGCAAGCGCCATGACGCCATGGTCGAGGCGCTCGCCGCCGAATTCGCGAACGTCAAGGTCGGAGACCCCTTCGACAAGGCGACCCAGATGGGGCCGCTCGTGGCCGCCCGTCAGCGCGACCGCGTCGAAAGCTACATCGCCAAGGGCAAGGCCGAAGGCGCCACCCTGGCGGCCGGCGGCGGGCGTCCGTCCCACCTCAACCGCGGCTACTTCATCGAGCCGACGGTGTTCGGCAACGTCGACAACTCTCACACCATCGCCCGCGAGGAGATCTTCGGGCCGGTGCTGTCGGTCATCCCGGCGGACAGCGATGCGCAGGCGATCGATATCGCCAACGACACCGTCTACGGCCTGAACAACTCGGTCTTCACCCACGACGCCGACCGCGCCTATGCGGCCGCCCGTCGCCTGCGGTCTGGCACCGTCGGGCACAATGTGATGCGCACCGACTTCAGCGTCGCCTTCGGCGGCTTCAAGCAGTCGGGCATCGGCCGCGAGGGCGGGGTGGAAGGCCTGCATCCCTTCCTTGAAGCCAAGACGGTGATCCTGGACGCCATGCCCGCTGGCGTGAAGGTCGGCTAAACGATCATAAGCCCGCCGCTGCCCCGGCCTCCGGAGCAGCGGCGCGGCGGATGGCGGTCGCTCGTCGCCCGCCGCATCGCCGGATGCAGAAACGCCGCGGCGGCCCACCGCCGGCGGCGGTTTCGTACGCGGGATCGCACCCGTGCTCTGCTCCCCGCGCCGGTTGACTGCGGCTGCCCCAGGGCCGATGCATGGGGCCAATAAACGCAATGCTTGCGCGCTCTTGGGCGCCAGGACCCTGAACAGGACGCACAAGATGGCGGGAGCGGGAAAGACGGGCGCCGAAGAGATCGTGGAGTTCATGATCGACCACGGCTACCGGCATGTGTTCGGCCTGCCGGGCAGCCAGCTCGTCTCCATCTTCCACACCCTGCAGCGCGCGGCGGACATCGAATTCGTCCCGACCATCCATGAATCGGTCACGGTCGCGGCGGCGGACGGCTACGCGCGCGTCAAGGGCTCGGCCGTGGCCATGCTCTACATGTTGCCCGGCACCGCGAACGGGCTGGCCAACCTCTACAACGCCGCGCGCGACGACTCGCCCCTCATCCTGCTGGCGTCGCAGCAGCTCTCCACCGCGCGCACCGAGCTCGGCGCCTATTGCGAGGGCGACACCGTCCCGCTCGTCAAACCCTTCGTGCGGTTGGCCCACGAGCTGACCAAGGGCTCCTCGGCCCGCAGCTGGCTGGAGCACGCCAAGCGGGTCGCCGAGGGCACGCCGGGCGGCCCGGTGTTCCTGTCGATCTGCGAAGATGTGATGCTGGACCCAGCCCCCGTCATCGAGGAGCGCCGCTCCACCCATGGCGGGCCGGCGCTGCCGGACGTCTCCGCCGTGGCCGAACAGCTGCGCCGCGCGGAGCGGCCGCTGATCGTGGTCGGCGGGCAGGTTCGCCGGCTGGGCGGGGCCGAAACGGTGGAGGCGCTGGCCGCGCGCTTCAACATGCCGGTCGTCTACGAGAACACCCTGATCGACGCGCTCGGCGTCGCGCCCGGCCATAGCCATAGCCGCGGCCCGCTGGCCTTGTCCGGCCTGGAGCCCGATGCCGATGTCGTGCTGTTGCTCGGCACCCGCGGGATGACCGAGGCCAGTCCGCGCAAGGGGCCCTACTTCCCCAACGCGCGCTTCGTCGCGCAGGTGAATGTCGACCCGGCCCGGCTGGAGCAGACCCGCCGGTTCGACTGGGTGTCGGCGAGCGACCCCGCCGCCTTCGCCAAGGCGCTGCTTGCGGCGTTCGACGCACAGCCGCCCTCGGCCGAGCTCGTGAAGGCCCGCAACGAATGGTGCGTTCCGCGGCCGACGGTCCGCCGCCCCGGCGCGACGCTGGCGCGGCTTTTCGATGGTTTCGAAGAGTGCCTCGCGCCGCTCCACGACGCCATGGATCGAGGGTGGGTGGTCGACGAGTCGGTCATGGCGGCGGGCTTCGTGATCAAGACGATGAAGGCCAAGGACGGCCGCCGCTACGTCAGCAACAACGGCTGCTCGCTCGGCTGGGCGACGGGGGCGGCCGCCGGCATCGCGCTGGCGTCGGGAGAGCCGGTGACCTGCATCATCGGCGACGGCAGCCTGCGGTTCGGGATGGCGGGGTTGTGGACGCTCAAGACGCTGAACCTGCCGGTCACGATCGTCGTCATGGACAACCATGGCTACGCGTCGACCCGCAATTACGAGCGGATGTATCTCGCCGACAAGGGAGCTCAGGCGAATCCACAGAAGCCCGGCTACCTCAACATGGACATGCGCACCATGGGGCCGGACTTGAAGGGCATGGTCGAGGGCTACGGCGTCCCTTGTCGCCGCCTCGCCCGCGGCGAGGATTTCCGGGCGGCGGTGGAGCAGGCGTGGGCGGAATCCGCATCCGGCCCCAATGTCCTTATCATGCCCGTCGGCTTCGAGGACGAGTAGCGGGGAAATCTGGCATGCGCCTTGGCTTGGTCGCCGAGGCGCGGGCCGCCTTCGTATGACCTACAGCCATACCGTCGGGGCGGCGGATCGGCGGGCGCGGTCCGGTTGAGGAAAGATCGGGAATGAATCTGAAAAAGGTCGTCAACACAGACGACATGCGGACGCTCGCCAAGTCCAAACTCCCACGCCTGGTGTTCGATTTCATCGACGGCGGCGTGGACGGCGAAGAAGCTCTCGACCACAACCTCGCGGCGTTCCGGCGGTACCGACTTCTGCCGCGCTACCTGACGGGCGCGGACCGCATCGACCAGTCGACCACCCTGTTCGCGACCGAATACGCCAGTCCGTTCGGCATCGCCCCCATGGGGCTGCTCGGGTTTTTCCGGCCGACGGCGGACCTGATCCTGGCCCGCGCCGCGCACAAGATGCGCGTGCCTTACGTCATGTCGAGCGCGAGTTCGGACTCGCTGGAAGCGGCGAAGGAACTCGCCCCGGACATGTGGTTCCAGCTGTATTTGACCCGCCGGCAAGAGATCAACGACGACCTGGTGCGCCGAGCGCGCGAGGCGGGCGTGCACGTGCTCGTGGTCACGGTCGACATTCCGACCGCGGCGAAGCGCGAGCGCAACATGCGCAACGGTTTCAAGCGTCCGATGAAGATGACTCCTTCGGTCATTCTGCAGGGGATGGCTCGGCCGTCATGGGCGCTGCGGTTTTATCGGACCGGCGGCATGCCCGTCATGAAGAACTGGGCGCCCTACGCCAGCGATCCGAACGATGCGGACAGCGTCGCCGACCTTTACGGCTCGCAGACGCCGGCGCCCGAGATCAAGTGGGACACCATCGAGCGGATGCGCAGCAGCTGGAAGGGCGCCCTGGTGATCAAGGGCGTGCTGGATCCGGCAGACGCTGAAAAATGCGCGGCGCTCGGCGTGGATGGAGTGATCGTCTCCAACCACGGCGGGCGTCAGCTGGACCGCGCGCCATCCGCGCTTGAGATGTTGCCGGCGATCAACCGGGCCGTGGGCGACAAGCTGGTCGTCATGATGGACGGCGGGATCCGCCGCGGCGCGGACATCTTCACCGCTCTCGGGCTCGGCGCGAAGGCGGCCTTTTTCGGAAGGCCGGCGATCTTCGCCGCCGCCGCCGCCGCGGATCCAGGCGCCGCCAAGCTGCTGGAGATGTACCGGCACGAACTGGAGATCGTGATGCGGCAGATGGGCTGCGCATCGCTCGCGGAGATCACCCCCGATCGGCTCTTGGACCAAACACGCGGCCTTCCCGGGACATAGATGAATATGGATGATCCTGCGCCCATGGAAACTGGCGCGACAGGACCTATCTGGCTGATAAACTCAAACCGACACCGTCGTCCGCCTTCGAAGGAAGCCCACCATGTCCGCGCAAACCCAAACGTCGCCTATTGCGCACCCCGACAAGTTCTTCATCGGGGGGAAATGGGTTGCGCCGTCGAGCTCGGCCAAGATCGACGTGATAGACTCCGGCACCGAGGAGCGTTTCATCAGCGTGGCCGAGGCCCAGGCTGAGGACGCCAACGCCGCCGTCGCCGCCGCCCGCGAAGCTTTCGACCGCGGACCCTGGCCCCAGCTCTCGCACGCCGAGCGGGCCAAGTACCTGAAGGCGATCGGGCAGGGGATCCGGGAGCGCGCCGAGGACCTGGCGCGGACCTGGACCATGGAGACGGGCATTGTTCATGCGGGGGCGCTCGCCGGCTCCAAGGGGCTCGGCGGCGTCTGGGACTATTACGCCGGCCTGGCGGAGACCTTCCCCTTCGTCGAGCGCCACAAGCCGGCGCTGGGCGGCGAGGTGGGCCTGCTGGTGCGCGAGCCGGTCGGCGTCGTGACGGCGATCATTCCCTGGAACGCGCCGCCGTCGCTGATCAGCTACAAGGCGGCGCCAGCTCTGCTGGCCGGCTGCACCGTGATCGTGAAGGCCTCTCCGGAAGCGCCGAGCGCGGCCTATATCTTCGCCGAGATCTGCGAGAAGGCCGGGCTGCCGCCCGGCGTGTTCAACGTGCTGACCGCCGATCGCGACGTCTCCGAACTGCTCGTTCGCCACCCCGGCGTCGACAAGGTGACCTTCACCGGCTCGACCGCCGCCGGCCGCAAGATCGCGGCGATCTGCGGTGACCGCATCGCCCGCTGCACCCTGGAGCTGGGCGGCAAGTCCGCGGCGGTGGTCTTCGAGGACTACGACGTCGGCGTGGCTGCAAAGACCATCGCCGCACGGGCGACCAACATGACGGGCCAGGTTTGCTCCTCGCTCACGCGCATCGTCGTGCCGCGCAAGCGCCATGACGCCATGGTCGAGGCGCTCGCCGCCGAATTCGCGAACGTCAAGGTCGGAGATCCCTTCGACAAGGCGACCCAGATGGGGCCGCTGGCGATGAGCCGTCAGCGCGACCGCGTCGAGAGCCTGATCGCCAAGGGCAAGGCCGAAGGCGCCACCCTGGCGACCGGGGGCGGGCGCCCCGCCCATCTCAACCGCGGCTACTTCATCGAGCCGACGGTGTTCGGCAACGTCGACAACTCTCACACCATCGCCCGCGAGGAGATCTTCGGCCCGGTGCTGTCGGTCATCGCCGCCGACAGCGACGCGCAGGCGATCGATATCGCCAACGACTCGATCTACGGCCTGAACAACTCGGTCTTCACCCACGACGCCGACCGCGCCTATGCGGCCGCCCGTCGCCTGCGGTCTGGCACCGTCGGGCACAATGTGATGCGCACCGACTTCAGCATCGCATTTGGCGGCTTCAAGCAGTCGGGCATCGGCCGCGAGGGCGGGGTGGAAGGCCTGCACCCCTTCCTCGAAGCCAAGACGGTGATCCTGGACGCCATGCCCTCCGGCGTGAAGGTCGGCTAGCCGGTCGTGCTTTTCCCACGCATGTCATCCCGGTCTTCGGCTGACGCCGAAATCGGGATGACACCCAATTTTTGAACGACGGTCGGATCCGCGCGCTAGAACGGCCGGTCGCCTGCGATGGTGACGCGCTCCATCAGGCGGTGCTGGGGGTAGAAGTCCGCGACGACGCTGTGCTGCGTCGTGCGGTTGTCCCAGAAGGCCACGGAGTTGGCGCGCCAGCGGAAACGCACCTGGTATTCCGCCGCCATCGCCTGGCGGTACAGGCGCTCGAGCAGGGCGTCGCTTTCGCTCTTCTTCATGCCCTTGATCTGAACGGTGAACGCCCGGTTCACGTACAGGATCTTCTCGCCCGACACGGGGTGGGTGCGCACCACTGGATGCTCCGGCGGGGGGTGCTTCGCTTGCAGTTCGGCGATCTCCGCCTCGGGCGTTCCGCGTCGGCGAAGCCCGTCGCGGAAGCCGTGCCAGTCGTGCACCGCGATAAGCCCGGAGATGTGCGCCTGGGTGGCGTCATCGAGGCCGCTGTAGGCGGCTGCCATGTCCGCCCAGAGCGTATCGCCGCCATAGGCCGGGGCGATGCGGCACCGGAGGACCGAGCCCAGGGACGGCTCGGCGCGCCAGGTCACGTCGCTGTGCCAGACCTCGGCCGCGGCGCGGTTCTTGGCGGTGCTCTCGAGGATGATCACCTCCGGATGCTCAGCGGAGTTGGTCAGGGTGCTCGAGCCCTCTGGAAAAGGGTGGATCTCCAGCGGCCCGAAGCGGCGCGCGAAGGCCAGATGCTGCTCGGTGGTGATGTCCTGGTCGCGGAAGAACAGCACCCGATGCTCGACAAGCGCATCGGAGATCGCCGCGATCTCATCGTCGCTGAGCGACTTGCGCAGATCCAGCCCCGAGATCGCCGCGCCGATCACGCCGGTCACGCGCTCGAGGCGGAACGGCGGCGTCTTCCCGTCCGGGGCTTTGGCCTGAACGACCTCCGCTATGGCCATGTCGTCCTCCCTGATCTCGCAGTTTCAGCCGGTCTCGACGCGGCAAGTCAAGGGAAGTTAAGTCGTTCGACACAATTGTCGAGATGCGCCCTGAATCTTCGGCGACTCGCCACCCTTAGGGAGCGCGTGCGGAAAAGGCGCGCGCGCCTCCGGCGCCGACCCGATGTCGGGGGCCGCCGCCGGCGCCTAGGTTCGCGCAAACGGGGCTGATCCACAACCGCGGCGGCCGAGCTCGGAACTCGCGCACCAGCCGCACGGCCCTCTCTGAAGATCAATCGGAAGTTCGGGAGTATCGGCATGACCGATTTAAGGATGGCTCCGCTCCAGGCGTATTGGCTGGACGCGTGGCAACGCTCGATCCTGTTCTGGGACATCCTGCGCGAGCGCGGAAACAACTATTGGGCGCACAAGGCGCAGCCGGTTCCGCATGTCCTCTCGTTCGAGGCCGAGCTGGTGCGCGACGGCCGCACGTTGCCGCGGCCGGTCAACTATGGGCTGGTGCGGATCGCGCCGCCGCCGGGCGTGACGATCGACCCCGCCAAGGCGCCGTTCGTCATCGTCGACCCCCGCGCCGGCCATGGCCCCGGCATCGGCGGCATGAAGGCCGAGAGCGAGATCGGCGTGGCGCTGGCCGCCGGCCACGCCTGCTACTTCATCGGCTTCCGCCCCGAGCCAGAGCCGGGCCAGACCATCGAAGACGTCTGCGCGGCCGAGGCCGCCTTCATCGAGGACGTCGCCGCACGTCACCCGGACGCCGACGCCAAGCCGGTGGTGATCGCCAACTGCCAGGCCGGCTGGCAGACCATGATGATGGCCGCCATCAGGCCGGAGCTGACCGGGCCGATCCTCCTGGCGGGCTCGCCGCTCTCCTATTGGGCAGGCGTGCGGGGCAAGAACCCGATGCGCTACACCGGCGGCGTGGTCGGCGGCACGTGCTGGACCGCCTTCGCCAACGACCTGGGCGACGGGCTGTTCGACGGCGCGACCCTGGTCGCCAACTTCGAGTCCCTGAACCCGGCCAACACCTTCTGGGACAAGCCCTACAACGTCTACGCCAACGCCGACACGGAGGGCGCGCGCTTCCTCGACTTCGAGACCTGGTGGGGCAGCCCGGTGCTCCTGAACGCCGAGGAGATGCAGTGGATCGCCGACAACCTGTTCGTCGGCAACAAGCTTGCAACCGGCGCGCTGCGCACCTCGGAGGGCGTGCGCATCGATCTGCGCAACATCCGCGCGCCGATCATCGTCTTCTGCTCATGGGGCGACGACATCACCCCGCCGCAGCAGGCGCTGGGCTGGATCACCGACATCTACGACCACGAGCGCGAGATCGCCGCGAACGGCCAGACCATCGTCTACCACCTGCACCAATCGATCGGGCACCTCGGCATCTTCGTCTCCGGCAAGGTCGCCTCGCGCGAGCATCGGGAGTTCGCCAGCTGCATGGCGATGATCGACCTGGCGCCGCCTGGCCTCTACGAGGCGGTGATCACCGACGTCGGCCCAGACACCGAAAATCCGGAGCTGATCGACGGGCGTTACCTGTTCCGGCTGGAGCCGCGTACGGTGGCGGACGTGCGCGAGATCGTCGCCAATAGCCCTGACGACGACGAACGTTTCGCCGCCTCGGCCCGTGCGTCCGAGATCGGCCTGGCGCTCTATCGCAAGCTCTGGCAGCCGGCGGTTCAGGCGGCTGTGACCCCGCCGCTGGCGGAGGCGCTGCGGGCGCTGCATCCCAACCGGCTGCGGTTCGCCGTCTTATCCGACCACAATCCCTTCATGGCCGGGGTCGCGTTTCTGGCCGGGATCGTGCGCGAGAACCGCGCCCCGGTTCCCGCGGACAACCCGCTGCTGACCTGGGAAAAGGCCTTCTCCGACTGGATGAGCGGTTCGCTGGACGCCTACCGCCAGGTGCGTGACGCCATGGCGGAGGCGGTTTTCCTGGGCGTCTATGGCTCGCCCCTGCTGCAGGCGGCCGTTGGCCTCGACAAGATGGCGCCGCCCCGGCACGTGGAGCGCGACCTGGTGCGCGAGGCGGACGAGGCGCGTCTGCGCTCGCATCTCGAGGCCCGCTTCGAAGAGGGCGGCGCGGCCGAGGCCGCCTCGCGGGCGCTGATCTACGTCAGCCAGGCGAACGGCGGCTATGACGAGCGCGGCTTCACCATGTTGAAGCAACTGCGCACGGCCCAACCCGCGGCGAGCCGACGCCCCGTCGGCAAGCTGAAGGAGATGCTGAAGGAGCAGTTCCTCCTGATGCGCCTGGATGAGGAGCGGGCGATAGCGGCGATCCCCAAGCTGCTGCCGAGGAGCGCCCAACATCGTCGGGCGGCGCTCGACGCCCTGCACGACGTCGTCGAGGCGAGCGGCGGGATGGCCGAGGAGGGCCAACGTCGCCTCGCGCGGGTCGACGCCCTGTTCAACAGCGCTTCGCCGAGCAGTTCGCACGAGGCGGCCAATGCCTGACAGCTGCGGGATCCAGCCCATCCTCGCCGGACAGAAGACGCTCGTCGTCGGAATCGCCAACGAACACTCGATCGCCTACGGGTGCGCGAAGGCGTTCCGAGCCGCCGGTTCCGAGCTGGCGGTCACCTGGCTGAACGAAAAGGCGCGGCCCTATGTCGAACCGCTCGCCGCCGGGCTGGACGCGGCGATCGTCGCGCCGCTGGACGTCTCGGTTCCCGGCCAGCTGGAGGCCGTGTTCGACACGATCCGGGATCGCTGGGGCCGGCTGAACAACCTGGTCCACTCGATCGCCTTCGCGCCCAAGGAGGATCTGCAGGGCGGGCTCATCGACTGTTCGGCGGAGGGGTTCGCCAAGGCGATGGACATCTCCTGCCACTCGTTCATCCGCATGGCGAAGCTCGCCGCGCCGCTGATGACCGAAGGCGGCGCCATGTTCGCGATGACCTACTACGGCGCCCAGCGCGTGGCGCCGAACTACAACGTCATGGGCCCGGTCAAGGCGGCGCTGGAGGCGGCGTGCCGCTACCTCGCCTACGAGCTCGGCCCGGCCGGGATCCGCGTCCATCCGATCTCGCCCGGCCCGCTGAAAACCCGGGCGGCGTCCGGTCTCAAGGACTTCGACCTGATGCTGAGCGAGGCGGCGCAGAAGGCTCCGCTCGGAGAGCTGGTCGACATCATGGACGTCGGCCTGACCTGCGCCTACCTGGCCTCCGGCTTCGCCCGGCGGATCACCGGCGACATCGTCTACATCGACGGCGGCGCGAACATCGTCGCCTGATCGGGCCGCCCTGCGCCTTTCCCCACCCCCGCGCACGCCGGCGTGAGCGCCCGGATTTTCGCAGAGCGGCCCCGGTATTTCACCTGATGCGACCCTAGCGCTGCGGCGTGACTCTACCGGGCCGATCGACGAGCGGCAGGTCGTGTCGACCGCCGGGCCAAGGACGACCAGCATGTCGAGAAAAATGATGCTCATCATCGCGGCTGTGGTCGTCGTTGGCGGCGGCCTCGCAGCGTGGTTCTTCCTGCGCGAGCCGGACCTGCCTCCGGGTTTCGCCGGAGGCAACGGCCGCCTCGAGGCCCAGGAGGTCTACGTCGCGTCCAAATATCCCGGACGCATAGCCGAGGTGCTGTTCCGCGAGGGCGACACGGTCGAGGCCGGCCAGGTGGTTGCGCGGATCGACACCTCGGCCCTGGAGGCCCAACTGCGCCAGGCCGAGGCCCAGATCGCCGAGGCCCAGCAGACGCGGAACGTCGCGCTGGCCCAGGTCTCGGTGAAGGACGCCGATTTCAACTACGCCTCCAAGCAATACTCCCGGTCGCGCGGCCTGGTGACGCGCGGCGCGGTCAGCGAGCAGGAAGCGGAGATCGACAACGCCCGCATGCTGGCGACTAGAGCCGAGCTCGTCGGCGCCAGGGCCAGCGCCGTTCAAACGCTGTCGTCCATCGATGCGGCGAGGGCGACCGCCGACCGGCTGCGGGCGGAGATCAAGGACGCCGTTCTTGTCGCGCCGATCCGCGCCCGCGTGGAGCGCCGGCTGGCGGAGCCCGGCGAAGTGGTGGGCCAGGGCGGGCGCGTGCTCTCCCTCGTCGATCTCAGCGACGTCTACATGTACGTCTTCCTGCCTGAGAAGGTCACCGGACGGGTGCCGCTGGGCTCGGAGGCGCGGATCGTGCTCGACGCCGCGCCGCAGTATCCGATCAAGGCCTACGTCTCCTACGTCTCGCCCACGGCGCAGTTCACGCCCAAGACGGTCGAGACCGCCGAGGAGCGGCACAATCTGACGTTCCGCGTGAAGCTGCAGATCGATAAGGCGCGGCTGCGCCAGTACGAGCCGCTCGTGAAGACCGGCATCCCCGGCATGGGCTACGTCCGCTACGACCAGAACGCCGCCTGGCCCGAGAAGCTGGCCCTGAAGGGCGTCCCGCCGAGGAATATCTGGACGTCGACGGGAGGCACGGGGGCGCCTCGATGATCGACACCAGCGGGGAAGAGTGGGTGGCCAGCGTCAGCGGGGTCTCCCAGCGCTACGGCAAGGCCATCGCGCTGGACCACGTGAGCATCGACATACCGGCGCGCAAGATGATCGGGATGATCGGCCCGGACGGGGTCGGCAAGTCGACCCTGCTCTCGATGATGGCTGGCGTCCGCAAGATCCAGGCGGGCAACGTCCATGTGCTCGGCGGCGACATCGGCGAGGCGAGCTTTCGCAAGGAGGTCTCGCACCGCATCGCCTATCTACCGCAGGGCCTCGGCAAGAACCTCTACCCAACGCTGACAATCACCGAAAACGTCGACTTCTTCGGTCGGCTGTTCGGCCAGTCGGCCGAGGAGCGGGCCTGGCGGATCGACGACCTGCTGACCAGCACCGACCTGATCCCGTTCGCTCAGCGGCCGGCGGGCAAGCTGTCGGGCGGGATGAAGCAGAAGCTCGGCCTCTGCTGCTCGCTGATCCACGACCCGGACCTGCTGATCCTTGACGAGCCGACGACGGGGGTCGATCCGCTGGCGCGGCGGCAGTTCTGGGAGCTGATCGACCGCATCCGCGAGCGGCGCCCGCAGATGAGCGTGCTGGTCGCCACCGCCTACATGGACGAGGCGGAGGGGTTCGACTGGCTGGTGGCGATGAACGCCGGAAACGTGCTGGCCACCGGCACGCCCGACGAGATCCGCCAGTCGCAGGGCGTCGATACCCTCGAGAAGGCCTTCATCCGGCTGCTGCCCGAAGAGGTGCGCCGCGGCCACAAGGAGCCGGTGATCTCGCCGCACCAGTCGACCGGCGGCCCGCCGGCGATCGAGGCCCACGGCCTCACCCAGCGGTTCGGCGACTTCACCGCGGTCGACCACGTCGAGTTCCGCATCGAGCGGGGCGAGATCTTCGGATTCCTCGGCTCGAACGGCTGCGGCAAGACCACAACGATGAAGATGCTGACCGGCCTGCTGCCGCCGACCGAGGGCCAGGCCCTGCTGTTCGGTCAGGAGGTCAAGGGCGGCGACCTGGAGTCGCGCCGGCGTGTCGGCTTCATGAGCCAGGCCTTCTCGCTCTACACCGAGCTGACCGTGCGCCAGAACATGGACCTGCACGCCAAGCTGTTCGACCTGCCCGCCGACGAGGGCCGCGCCCGGGTCGAGGAACTGATCAAGCTGTTCCAGCTGGAGGCCGTCGCCGACACCCTGGCGCTCAGCCTGCCGCTGGGCATCCGCCAGCGGCTGTCGCTGGCGGTGGCGGTGCTGCACAAGCCCGAGGTGCTGATCCTTGACGAGCCGACCTCGGGCGTCGACCCGGTGGCGCGCGACGGCTTCTGGGAGCTGCTCATCCGGCTCTCGCGCGAAGATGGCGTGACCATCTTCCTGTCGACGCACTTCATGAACGAGGCCGCGCGCTGCGATCGCATGTCGATGATGCACCGGGGCAAGGTGCTCGCGCAGGGGCCGCCCGCCGAACTGGTCAAGGAGCGCAAGGCGAGCTCCCTGGAAGAGGCGTTCATCGGCTACCTCGAAGAAGCCGCCGAGGAACTCGGTGGCGCCGCCGACGCGTCGAAGTCGACGGTCGATGCGCCCCCCGAACCGCCCAAGAGCAGCGCGCCGAAGGAGGGCTTCAGCCTAGGCCGCGTCTGGGCCTTCGCGCGCCGCGAGGCCATCGAGCTGCGCCACGACAGTGTGCGCCTCGCCTTCTCGGTGTTCGGCCCGCTGCTGCTGATGATCGTGTTCGGCTTCGGGATCTCCCTGGACGTCAACCACCTCAAGTATTCGATCCTGGACTATGACGGCACGGCGGCCAGCCGGGCCTACGCCGAGAGCTTCCAGGGGTCGGAATACTACGACGAACGGCCGCCGCTCTTCAGCAACGCCGAGATGGACCGCCGCCTGCGCAACGGTGAACTGCGCTTCGTCATCGAGATCCCGTCCGGCTTCGAGGCGGACCTTGTGAGCGGGCGCCAGCCGACGGTCTCGGCGGTGTTCGACGCGGCCATGCCGTTCCGCGCCGAGACAGCGCGCAGCTACGTCGAGGGCACGCACGATCAATATCAGGAGCGCCTGCGTCGGGAGCAGGGGCTTCCGGCTGCGGCCACGCCCGTCAACTTCGATCCGCGGGCGCTCTACAACCAGTCGTTCGAGAGCGTCTACGCCATGGTGCCGGGCGACATCATGCTGCTCTTGATGCTGATCCCCAGCATGCTGACGGCGCTAGCGGTGGTGCGCGAGAAGGAGCTGGGCTCCATCGCCAACTTCTACGCCGCTCCGGCCAGCAAGGCCGAGTTCCTGCTCGGCAAGCAGGCGCCCTATGTGGCTGTCGCCTTGGTGCAGTTCGTGACGCTCGTGGCGCTGGCGGTTTTCCTGTTCCACGTGCCGATCAAGGGCAGCATCCTGACGCTGGCGCTGGGCGGGTTCCTCTTCGTTCTGGCGAGCACCGGCTTCGGCCTGCTGCTGTCGGTGTTCGCCGCGACCCAGACGGCGGCGATCTTCGCCGCAGCCATCATCGCCATCCTGCCGGCGGTGCAGTTCTCCGGCATGTTCGTGCCGGTGTCGTCGCTCACCGGGGGCGCCGCCATCGCCGCGAAAATCTTCCCCAGCACCTACTTCCAGGCGATCAGCGTGGGCGCCTTCACCAAGGACCTCGGCTTCGCCGCGCTCTGGCCGAACCTCGCCAGCCTGGCGCTGATCGCCGTGATCTACTTCGTGATCTCCGTCTTCCTCCTGACCAAGCAGGAGAAGTAGCCGTGCGCAGCGCCTGGCACATCTTCTATCTCGGCCTGAAGGAGTTGATCAGCCTGTCGCAAGACCCCGTGCTGATCTTCCTGATCATCTACTGCTTCACCTTCTCGGTGTACACGCCCTCCAAGAGCGCGGTGATGGACGTGCGCAACGCCTCCATCGCCATCGTCGACGAGGACTCCTCCGACGCCTCGCGCGCGGTGCGCGACGCCATGCTGCCGCCGCTGTTCCTGCCGCCGGCCGAAATCCCGTTCGCCGACATCAACCGCGACATGGACGCCGGCAAGTACACCTTCGTCGTGAACCTGCCGCCGCGGTTCCAGAGCGATCTGGAGGAGGACGCCAAGCCCTCGGTGCAGATCATCTCCGACGCCACGGCGATGAGCCAGGCGGGCCGCGGCCCAGGCTATCTGCAGCGCATCATCCAGAACACGATCGACCCGTTCTGGTCGGGCGCGCGCAAGGCGGCCAACGCTCAGCTCGTCAACGTCGAGACGCGCGCGCGCTTCAACATCAACATGGAGCAGGGCTGGTTTGTCGCCATCAACCAGGTGATCAATAACATCTCGGTGCTGGCGATCTTCCTGACCGGCGCGGCGGTGCTGCGCGAGCGCGAACGGGGCAACATCGAGCATCTGCTGGTGATGCCGCTGCAACCGTTCGAGCTGATGTTCGCCAAGATCTGGGCCAACGGCCTGGTGGTCGTGGTGGCGGCGATCGCCTCGCTCTACCTGATCGTGAAGGGGCTGATCGCGGTGCCGATATCGGGATCGGTCCTGCTCTTCACCGCGGGCCTGGCGATCTACCTGTTCTCGGTGACGGCGCTGGGCATCATGCTGGCCACGATGGTGCGGTCGATGCCGCAGTTCGGCCTCCTGGCCTTCCCGGTGTTCATTGTCATGAACCTGCTGTCCGGCGGCCAGACCCCGCTCGAGAGCATGCCGATCTGGCTGCAGAAGGTGATGCAGTTCGTGCCCTCCACGCACTTCGTCAGCTTCTCGCAGGCGGTGCTGTTCCGCGACGCCAGCCTCGCGATGGTCTGGCCCGACATGGCCAAGATGTTCGCCATCGGCGCCGCCTACTCGCTCTACACCCTCACCCGCTTCCGAAAGATGCTCGCCGCGATCCAGTGAAAGGACGCCGCCCGTGAAGACGCTTGCGAATGCGAGGCCCGCGAAGGTCCTGTCGGCGCTCCTGCCGGCCCTGCTGTTGTCCGGCTGCCTGACCGCGCCCGATTACAAGAAGCCCGCCATGGCGGTCCCGGCCCAGTACCGCGCTCAGCTTACGCCGACCGAGGCGAGCTCGATCGCCGACCTGCCCTGGTGGGGCGTCTTCGCCGATCCGGAGCTGCAGCGCCTGATCGCCGAAGGCATGGCCAACAACTACGACATCGCGGTCGCGACGGCGCGCATCGAGCGGGCTCGGGCGCTGGTCGGCGTGGCGGAATCCGAAGGCAAGCCGCAGCTCGACTACCAGCTCGGCGTGGGCGGAGAGCGGTCGGTCGTCTCCGACGGCCGCAACACCAAGGCGCCGATCGCCGGCACGCTGGCCGCCCTCGTTCGGGCCTCGTGGGAACTCGACGTCTGGGGACGGATCCACCATGCGACGGAGGCGGCCAAGGCCGACCTGATGGCGCAGCAGGACATTCGGCGAGGGGTCATGCTGACCCTGGTGGCCGACATCGCGACCGGCTACTTCCGCCTCTTGGAGCTGGACCGCGAACTGGCGATCGCCAACGAGAGCAGCGGCGTCTATCGCCAGACGCTGGACCTGTTCTCGCTGCGGTTCGAAGCCGGCCGCGACAACAACCTGCCGGTCCAGCGCGCGCAGGCGGCCTATGATTCCAGCCGGGCGAAAATCGCCGACCTGAACCGGGCCATCGCCCAGCAGGAGAACGCGATCAGCATCCTCGTCGGCGGCTTCCCCAAGGCGATCCAGCGCGGGCGTACCTTGGGCGATCAGGCGCTTCCGGCCACACCGCTGGGCTCGACCAGCGAAATTCTGCAACGCAGGCCCGACATCCTGCGGGCCGAGCAATCCATGATTTCCGCCAACGAGCAGATCGGCGTGGCCGTCGCCAACTTCTTCCCCCGCGTCGGACTCTCCGCGCTCGCGGGCGGGCAGGGGCTGGTGATCTCCGGCAGCGACGCCGGATTCGGCGTCTGGAGCGCCGCGCTCGGCGTGGCCGGACCGATCTTTTCCGGCGGCCGGCTGCAGTCCGAGTATCGCGAACGGCAGGCCTTCTGGGACGAGACCGTGGCCGACTACAAGCGGACCGTGATCGTCGCCTTCCAGGAGACCTCGGACAATCTGGTCGCCCAGCAGACGCTGGTGGACCGCCGCGTGGCGCTCGAGAGCCAGGTGGTGGCGCTGCGCCGGTCCGCGGAGCTGGCGCTGGCGCGCTATGACGCCGGGCGCGCCAGCTACTTCGAGGTGCTCGAAGCCCAGCAGCAGCTTTTCCCCACGGAGGACGAGCTGGCCCAAACGCAGCGCGATCAGCTGCTGGCGGTGGTCAATCTCTACAAGGCGCTGGGCGGCGGCTGGAAGCTCAAGGACGACGAATGGACGAAGCCCCCCGCTCAGCTCGCCGCTGGCTAGCGAAGGAGACCGCCGATGCTGGAAGCCCCTCGGTCAGTCCGTCACGACAAGTATGAGCGCCTGGTCGCGGCCGCCCAGAAGCTGCCGCCCGCAGCGACCGCCATCGCCCACCCCTGTGACGCGGTCTCTTTGGAAAGCGCGGTGGAAGGGGCGCAGCTCAACCTCATAGCGCCGATCCTGGTCGGGCCGCAGACGCGCATCCGCGACGTTGCGTCCAAGGGCGGGCTCGACATCAGCGGGCTGGAGATCGTCGACGCCGCCCACAGTCACGACTCCGCCGCCAAGGCCGTGGCCCTGGTGCGCAGCGGCCGAGCCGAAGCCCTGATGAAGGGCAGCCTGCACACCGACGAGCTGATGGGCGCGGTGGTCTCCCGCGAGGCGGGCTTAAGGACGGCCCGGCGGATCAGCCACGCCTTCGTCATGGACGTGCCGGGCTACCCGTCCGCCCTGATGATCACCGACGCGGCGGTGAACATCGCCCCCACGCTCAGGGACAAGATCGACATCGTGCAGAACGCCATCGACCTGGCGCACGCGATCGGCGTCGACGAAGTGCGCGTCGCAATCCTGAGCGCCATGGAGACGGTCAATCCGGACGTGCCCTCCACGGTCGAGGCCGCCGCGCTGTGCAAGATGGCGGACCGCGGCCAGATCACCGGCGCGCTGCTGGACGGCCCGCTCGCCCTCGACAATGCGATCAGCCCCGAGGCCGCGGCGATCAAGAAGATCAATTCGCCGGTCGCCGGCCGCGCCAACGTCCTGGTCGTGCCGGATCTCGAGGCCGGCAACATGCTCGCCAAGAGCCTGTCTTTTCTGGCGGCCAGCGACGCGGCGGGGATCGTGCTGGGCGCCAAGGTCCCGATCATCCTGACGAGCCGCGCCGACAACCTGCTCACCCGGCTGGCCTCCTGCGCCGTCGCCCAGCTGGTCGCGGCCTCGCGCAAGGCGAGCCTGGCCGCAGCGATCCAGTGAGGAGAGGCTGACCATGGTCGCGACCATCGCCGTCCTCAATGCCGGCTCCTCCAGCATCAAGTTCGCCCTCTACGAGACGGTCGCGGGCGAACGGCTCCTGTTCGACGGCCAGGTGGAGCAGATCGGCGTGTCGCCGCATCTGAAGGTCTGCAAGGCCGACGGCGAGGTTGTGATCGAGCGGGACTGGCCCGCGGACGGCTTCGATCATCGTGCGGCGACGCGCGCCTTGGTCGAAGAGATCGTCGCTCTGGTGAACGGACGGCCGGCTGCGGTCGGCCACCGCGTGGTTCACGGCGGGACGCGGTTTTCCGCGCCGACGCGCGTGGACGCAGAGATCCTCGCCGCCTTGGCCGAGTTCAATCCCCTGGCGCCGCTGCACCAGCCGCACAACCTGGCCCCGATCGTCGCCATCTCGGAGGCGGCGCCCGATCTGCCGCAGGTCGCGTGTTTCGACACCGCCTTCCACCGCAGCCAGCCTGCGCTCGCCCAGAGGTTCGCCATTCCGCGCCGCCTCACCGCGGCCGGCGTGCGCCGGTACGGCTTCCATGGGCTCTCCTACGAGTACGTCAGCGCGCGCCTGTTCGAAATCGCTCCCGACATTGCGCGCGGCCGGGTCGTCATCGCCCACCTGGGCAACGGCGCGAGTCTGTGTGCGGTGCGCGACGGGCGAAGCGTGGCCAGCACCATGGGCTTCACCGCGGTCGACGGGCTGATGATGGGCACCCGCTGCGGCGCGATCGACCCCGGCGTGCTGATCTATCTGCTGGACGCGGAGGGCCTGGACGCACGGGGCCTGGAAGATCTGATCTACCGCCGGTCCGGCCTGCTCGGCGTTTCCGGGATCTCGTCCGATATGCGCAAGCTGCGCGCCTCGCATGAGCCTGAGGCGGCCGAGGCCATCGCGCTGTTCTGCTACCGCGTCGTCCGCGAGATCGGCTCCATGGCGGCCGCGCTGGGCGGCGTGGACGGCCTGGTCTTCACCGGCGGTATCGGCGAGCACGACGCCGGCGTCCGGGCCGAGGTGGCCGCCGGCTGCGGCTGGCTGGGCCTGGATCTTGACGAGGCCAGCAATTCGGATGGCGGCGAAGGGCGGATCAGCCGGGAGGACTCGCTCGGACAGATCTGGATCGTGCCGACGGATGAGGAGCGGTTGATCGCCCGCCACACCGCGGCGGTTCTGGGCCTCGCCGCGGCGACGAGCTGAAAGGAAGACCGATGGGCAAGCGCGCCGACGAATCTGGGCGTCCGGAGAAGATGAAGACCAAGGCCTACATGGCCGAGCTGCAAAAGCTGCAGGTCGAGCTCTGCCACCTGCAGGAATGGGTCAAGGAGACCGGCGCCCGCATCATCCTGGTGTTCGAGGGCCGTGACACCGCGGGCAAGGGCGGCATCATCAAGGCCATCACCGAGCGGGTGAGCCCGCGCGTCTTCAGGATCGTGGCCCTGCCGGCGCCGACCGAACGCGAGAAGACCCAGGTCTTCATGCAGCGCTACATTCAGCACTTTCCGGCGGCCGGCGAGATCGTGATCTTCGACCGCAGCTGGTACAACCGCGCCGGCGTCGAATACGTTATGGGCCTCTGCACGCCGGACGAGCGCGACCGGTTCCTGGAGCTGTGCCCGGCGGCCGAGCGGTGGCTGGTGGATTCTGGGGTCCTGCTACTGAAGATCTGGCTCGAGGTGGGCCAGGAGGAACAGGAGCGGCGGTTCGAGGCGCGGATCTCCGACCCGCTGCGGCAGTGGAAGCTCAGCCCGATGGACATGAAGTCCTACAGCCGCTGGTACGACTATTCGCGGGCCCGCGACGAGATGTTCGAGGCCACCGACCGAACCCACGCGCCGTGGTTCATCGTGCGGTCGGACGACAAGAAGCGAGCCCGGCTGAACGGCATCGCGCACATTCTTGCGCACATCCCCTACGAGCGGATCAAGCGGGACGAGGTTGAGCTTCCCAAGCGCTCGAACAAGCACGCCTACGACGATCAAGTCACCTTGGGGGATCGGCATTTCGTAAAGGAAATCTACTAGTTGCGGCACCTGATCCCCCTCTCGGGTGAACGCCCGCGGCGGCTCGGGTTGCACCCGATACCTGGCCGTTCGCCGGTGCGTAGGCTTGAGCGAGCGGCGCACGACGGGTGCGCTCGAAGGCTATGGGCAGGACCGCCATGGGCGCCGAAATCAAGAGCGCGATCCCCGAGCTCGACTACACCCTGCCGCCGGCCGGTTCCGACCGCCGCGCCTTCATGGTGCGCAGCGCCCTGGCCGTGGCCATCGGCGCGCTGACCGGCCGGCCTATCGCCGCCATCGCGGCCGCGCCCGCCCTCGCGCCGGCGCTGGACCCGAACCTGGCGGTGGTCAAGGCCTCGAAGGGGCCGGTGCTGACCACGGTCGAGGAGTTCTACAAGGTCGGGCCGGGGCCGTCCTCGTCGCACACCATCGGCCCGATGCGGATCACCTACGACTTCTACCAGCGCTGCACCAAGCTGCCGGCCGCTCAGCTGGACCAGGCGACCGCCCTAAAGGTGAACCTGTTCGGCAGCCTGAGTGCGACGGGCAAGGGCCACGGCACCGAGCGCGCCTGCCTGGCAGGCATTGTCGGCAAGGAGCCGGCGACGGTGGACCCGGCCTTCCTCGACGGCCTGGCCGCGAACCCCGAGCAGGTGTTCCCGGTGAAGCTCGGGGCCAAGACCATCAACGCCTCGCTCAAGGACGTCGTCTACGACGCGCCGAAGGGCGACTTCCCGCACCCCAACACCATGACTTGCAAGCTGATGGCGGGGGACAAGGTGCTGCTGGAGCAGGAGTACTATTCGGTGGGCGGCGGTTTCATCGAGTGGAAGGGCTACACGCCGCCGAAGAAGGGCGCGCCCAAGTACCCGTACGAGACGATGAAGGAGGTGCTGGCCTACTGCGACCGCGACAAGATCTCACTCGCCCAGCTGGCCATGGCCAACGAGGTGTCCGTCTCCGGCAAGAGCGAGGCCGAGGTCAACGCCCACCTCGACAAGATCATGGGCGCCATGCGCGCCACGGTGAAGACCGGCCTCGCTGCGCCCACCTCGACGCTCCCCGGTCCGATCAAGCTCAAGACCAAGGCCCACGACATCTACGAGCGGGCGCAGAACCAGGAGGGAGTCGCGCGACGCGGCATCGGGCTGGTCTCGGCCTATGCGCTGGCGGGGTCGGAAGAGAACGCGCGCGGCCACCTGGTGATCACCGCGCCCACCGGCGGTTCCGCCGGGGTGCTGCCGGCGGTGGTCTATTCGCTGGGCGACGCCGGCGCGAAGCTGTCGGACGACAAGATCCGCGAAGGCCTGCTCGCCGCCGCGGTCGTCGGCTATCTGTGCAAGCACAACGCCACCCTGTCGGCCGCCGAGGGCGGCTGCCAGGCGGAGATCGGCGTCGCTTCCGCGATGGGCGCGGCGATGATCGCCCAGGCCTACGGCGATCCTCCGCAGGTCGCGGCGAACGGCGCGGAGGGCGCGCTGGAGCACCACCTGGGCATGACCTGCGATCCCGTCGCCGGCTTCGTCCAGATCCCCTGCATCGAGCGTTGCGCCTTCGGGGCGGTGAAGTCCTGGACCGGTTATCTGATCGCCAAGAACGAGATTCCCGCCAACCGCAGGGTGGACCTCGACAGCACGATCCAGGCCATGGCGCTCACCGCCAAGGAGATGAACTCGAAGTACAAGGAGACGTCCGAAGGCGGGCTGGCGGTTTCGCTGGTGCTCTGCTGAGGGCGGAGCGGTGGCCTCGGACCTCGCCGAGCGGGGCAAGGGCGCGTGCCAGGCGATCGCCGTCGCCTGGCTGGTCACCTCGATCTTCTACTTCCACCAGTATGCGATGCGCTCGGCGCCCGCGGTGATGGCGCCGCAGCTGACCGAAGCCTTCGGCCTGACGGCCGCCGGCTTCGCCTCGCTGGTCGGGCTGTTCTACTACGGCTATGCGCCGTTCAGCCTAGTCGCCGGCGTGGCCATGGACCAGCTGGGGCCGCGGCGGGTCGTGCCGCTTGGCGCGGCGACAGTCGCCGCGGGCGCGCTGCTCTTTGCGACCGGCGATCCGACGCTGGCCTCCGTCGGCCGCTTCCTGCAGGGCGCCGGCGGGGTCTTCGCTCTGATCGGCGCCGCCTACATCGCCACCACCAACTTCCCCGCCTCGCGCGCCGCGACCCTGATCGGCGGGACCCAGATGTTCGGCATGGCGGGCGGCTCCGCCGGCCAGTTCGTGGTCGGCCCGGCCATCGCCGCGGGGCTGGGCTGGAGCCAGTTCTGGCTGCTGATGGGCCTCTCGGGCGTCGTGATCGCCGGCCTGCTGTACGTCTTCACGCCCAAGCGCGAGCCGCCGCAGCGGCCCCCCGTTCAGGCCGGCGCGGCCGTCGGCTGGGCGAATGCGGCGGGGGCGGCGATCGTCGCCGTCTTCCGCAATCCGCAATCGATCCTCTGCGGCCTGATCGCCGGCCTGATGTTCCTGCCGACCACCATCTTCGACATGGTCTGGGGCGTGCGCTTCCTGCAGGAGGGGCACGACGTCGAGTATTCGATGGCGGTGCTGCGGTCCGCCTCGGTGCCGTTCGGCTGGATCATCGGCTGCCCGCTGCTCGGCGCGCTGTCCGACCGGCTGGGGCGGCGCAAGCCGGTGATCTGGGGCTCCGCCGCCGTCCTCCTGGTCTGCATGATCCTCATTCTCTATGGGCCGGCGGGGATCCTGCCGCCGTTCACGCTCGGCCTCGTCGCCGGGATCGCGTCCGGCGCGGCCATGCTGCCCTACACGGTGATCAAGGAAGCCAACCGGCCCGAGCACAGCGGCACGGCCACCGGCGTCATCAACTTCATCAACTTCTCCCTTTCGGCCCTGCTCGGCCCGGTCTTCGGCGGACTGCTGGCCCGGGCGAGCGCTGGCGGCGCGCGCGAGCTGATCCACTACCAGCAGACCTTCCAGCCGCTGGTCTACGGGGTCGCCCTGGCCATGCTGCTCACCTTCCTGCTGCGCGAGACCGGGTCCGCCAGCCGCTCCGCCGCGGCGCCGTCGGGCCCCAAGACCATAAAGACCCAGGCTTGAGGGCCGTGCGCGGCCGAACGAACTGACGGAGGACAGCATGGCCAGCGAGGTGCTCGAGCGCCCCACGACCCAGGGAAACGAGGCCTGGTCCGGCTTTCGCCCGGGGATCTGGACGAAGGAGATCAGCCTTCGCGACTTCATCCAGGAGAACGTCACGCCCTACTACGAGGACGCCAGTTTCCTCGCCGGGCCGACGGAACGCACCACCGCCATCTGGCAGAATCTCCAGGCCCTGTTCGTCGAGGAGCGCAAGAAGGGCGTGCTCGACGTCTCGCAGATCCCAAGCTCGATCACCGCCCACGCGCCCGGCTACATTGACAAGGGTCGCGAGATCATCGTCGGCCTGCAGACCGAGGCGCCGCTGAAGCGGGCGATCATGCCGAACGGCGGCTTCCGGCTGGTGGAGACCGCGCTGAAGACCTACGGCTACACGCCAGACCCCGCGGTGGTCGAGACCTTCGCTAAATACCGCAAGACCCACAACGACGGGGTGTTCGACGCCTACACGGCCGAGGTCCGTCGCTGCCGCAATTCGCACATCCTCACGGGCCTGCCGGACGCCTACGGCCGCGGCCGGATCATCGGCGACTACCGCCGCGTGGCGCTCTACGGCGTCGACCGGCTGATCGCGCGCAAGAAGGAGGAGAAGGCCGAGCTCGATCACGAATGGTCGAGCGAGGAGATCATCCGCGACCGCGAGGAACTGGCGGAACAGATCCGGGCGCTGGGCGAACTCAAGGAGATGGCGGCCAAATACGGCTTCGACATCTCGGGACCGGCCCACACCGCCAAGGAGGCGGTGCAATGGCTTTACTTCGGCTATCTGGCCGGCGTGAAGGAGCAGAACGGCGCGGCCATGTCGCTCGGCCGGACCTCGACCTTCCTCGACATCTATTTTGAACGCGACCTCGCCGCCGGACTGCTGAGCGAGGAGCAGGCGCAGGAGATCGTCGACGACTTCGTCATCAAGCTCCGTATCGTGCGCTTCCTGCGGACCCCGGAGTACGACGAGCTGTTCTCGGGCGATCCGACATGGGTGACCGAGTCCATCGGCGGCATGGGCGAGGACGGCCGTCCGCTGGTGACCAAGACGAGCTTCCGCTTCCTGCAGACGCTCTACAACCTGGGTCCGGCGCCGGAGCCCAACCTGACCATCTGGTACTCGCCGCGCCTGCCGCAGCCGTTCCGCGAATTCGCCGCCCAGGTGGCCATCGACACCAGTTCGCTGCAGTTCGAGAACGACGAGACCATGCGGCGGGCCTGGGGCGACGACGGGGCGATCGCCTGCTGCGTCTCGCCGATGGCGCTTGGCAAGCAGATGCAGTTCTTCGGCGCGCGGTCGAACCTCGCCAAGTGCCTGCTCTACGCGATCAACGGCGGCAGGGACGAGATCACCGGCGCCCAGGTCGGCCCGAAGGTCGAGCCGGTCCAGGGCGACTATCTGGACTTCGACGACGTGCTCGAAAAGCTCGAGCGGATGATGGACTGGCTGGCCGGCGTCTACGTCAGCGCGATGAACGTCATCCACTACATGCACGACAAGTACGCCTACGAGCGGCTGGAGATGGCGCTGCACGACTATGCGCCGCTGCGCACCATGGCGTTCGGCATCGCCGGCATGTCGGTCGTCGCAGACAGCCTGTCGGCGATTCAGTACGCGAAGGTGAAGGTGATCCGGGACGAGACCGGCCTGGTGGTCGACTATGTGACCGAGGGCGAGTTCCCGATGTTCGGCAACAACGACAACCGGGTGGATCACCTGGCGACCTGGCTGGTGTCGACCTTCATGGGCAAGCTGCGCAAGCGCCCGACCTACCGGCATGCGATCCATACCCAGTCGGTGCTGACCATCACCTCCAACGTCGTCTACGGGAAGAACACCGGAAACACCCCCGACGGGCGCCGCAAGGGTGAGCCGTTCGCGCCCGGGGCCAATCCGATGCATGGGCGCGACAGCCATGGCGTCCACGCCTCCGCCGCCTCGGTGGCCAAGATCCCCTACCGCGACGCCGCCGACGGCATCTCGCTCACCACCAGCATCGTGCCGACCGGGCTGGGCCGCACGGAAGGCGAGCGGGTGGCCAATCTGACGTCGATCCTCGACGCCTACTTCGGCTCCACCGGCTACCACATGAACGTCAACGTCCTGAACCGCGAGACGCTGATGGACGCCATGGACCATCCGGAGAAGTACCCCAGCCTGACCATCCGGGTGTCCGGCTATGCGGTGAACTTTGTCCGTCTGACCCGCGAGCAGCAGATGGACGTCATCAACCGAACCTTCCATGGAGCGTGAGATGGGCGCGCTGGATGCGGGGGCGCAGACGCCCCTGGAGGCCAAGAGTCCGTTCGAGCTGCGGCTCGACCTCTCGAAGAATACGCCGGAGGTCGAGCTGCGGGCGGGCGTGCGCAGCGGCGAGGTGGGCTACCTGCATTCCTTCACCACCGGCTCGGCGGTCGACGGGCCGGGGATACGCCTGGTGGCCTGGACCACCCAGTGCATGTTCCGGTGCCGGTTCTGCCACAACCCCGACACCTGGACGCTCACCAACGGCATGCCGGTGACCATCCGCCAGGCTGTCGACGAGCTGCGCAAGTACGCCCACGGGCTGAAGGCCATGAACGGCGGCTTCACGCTCTCGGGCGGCGAGCCGCTGATGCAGGCGAGGTTCGCGGCCAGGCTGTTCGCCGCCGCCAAGGCGATGGGCGTCCACACCGCCATCGAGACCAACGGTTTCTACGGCGAGCGCCTGTCCGACGACGAGCTCGCCGACATCGATCTTGTCATCCTCGACATGAAGGGCTTCACGCCCGAGCAGCATGGGCGCGTGACCGCCCTGATCGACAACGCCCCCGTGCTCGAGTTCGGCCGCCGCCTCGCCGCGCTCAACCGGCCGATATGGCTGCGCTACGTGCTCGTGCCGGGCCTGACCGACGTTGACGAGGAGATGGCGCAGGTCGCCGCCTTCGGCGCCTCGCTCGGCGTGGTGGAGCGAGCGGAGATCCTGCCGTTCCATCAGATGGGCCGGTTCAAGTGGGAGCGTCTGGGCCTCGACTACGCGCTGGCGGGTACCACGCCGCCAGACGCGGTGCGCCTCGCCCACGCCGTCCGCGTCTTCCGCGATGCGGGCCTGGACGCAAGCTAGCCCGAGCAGGGCCGTGAACCGGCAGGAGTATGTCGCCTGCGGCGCCCGGTTCGAGCATCGCGGCTCGCAGCTCGACGAGATGATCGAGGCCATGCGCCGGCTCTGGCGCGACGAGGTCTCGAGCTTCGACGGCAAGTTCTACAAGTTCGAGCCGCTCTACTCGTCGCCCAAGCCGGTGAACGGCACGGTCCCGGTGTTCGTCGGCGCCAGCGCCCCGCCAGGCGCCAGGCCGGCCGGCCGGGTCGGCGACGGCTTCATGCCTTTCGCGCGCGACCCGGAGAAGCTGGTGGAGCAGATCGACGAGATGAAGCGCTCCGCGGAGCAGGCCGGCCGCGATCCGTCGAAGATCGAGCTGATGACCCTGGGCAGCGTCAAGCCGGACCGGATCAAGTGGTTCGCCAGCCTGGGGATCACACGGCTTTGCTTCTTCAACGACAAGATCGCGACCCTGCCGGAACTCGGCAAGCGCCTGCAGGACGCCGCCGCTTCGCTGTAGGCGCTACCTCCCAGCCGTCATCCCGGAAAGCCGCGCAGCGGCTTGTCCGGATGATGGCTCAAGGGGACGGGCTCACCCCGCCGCGGGCACGTTGCCCGGCCGCATCGCGGGCAGGTCCTGTTGCAGCACGACGCCGGGCGGCGCCTCGCAGATGGCGGTGACGGCGTTCACCGGGTGGATGCTGGTGAAGGAGAAGCCGCCGGTCTTCTGCACCGTCGTCTTGTAGCTCGGCGAGCCGGTGATCTCGAGCAGGTGGTGGGCGCTGCGGGGCTCCAGCCCCGGGCCCGGCCAATCCGGCGCGACGTCGCGGTGCAGCTTGAGGATCTTGTTGTAGGTCACGAACGGCTTGCCGCCGTGCATGGCCTCGACGATCCAGCGCGTTCCCGCCGTCCGGCCGGGCGCGGTCGTCCCATAGGCGACGTTCTCGATCGGAAAGTCGACCACCGCGGTTTCCCAGCTCTGCCGCACATCGTCGATCTCGACGCCGAGGAAGTCGGCGATGCCCTTGAGAGTGGCGATGTGCCACGAGGCGCCCACCGGAGAGGTGAACATCGGCGGCAGGAAGTCGGGGTCCTGGTTGAAGCCGTACATGTCGAGCGAGTCGCGTCCGGCGTAGTGCTGGTTGTTGGAGGCCTCGACGACGTTGATGTGGTCCACCCGGCCGGCGACCGAGAGCAGGCTGAAGAGCAGCTGGCCGAAGGTCCACCCGGGTTCGGTGCCGGTCAGCAGGATCGAGGTTCCGCCCGTCTTGCAGGCCGCCTCCAGCGGATCGCGGACTGCGGGTTCGCCCCACTTCGGATACTGCACGTCGAAGTGCGAGATGCTGACGACGTTGGTGCCGCTCTCCAGGAAGGGAACCACGTCGGCGACCGCCTCGGCGTCGCGGTTGGCGATGGTGGCGTAGTAGAGCAGGCAGTCCGCCTTGAGCGCCAGCAGCTCGGCCATGTTGTTGGTGGCGCGAAGCCCGATCGGCGGCAGGCCGCACAACTCTCCCGCATCCTTTCCGATCTTCTCAGGCGAGTGGGCGTGAACGCCCACCACTTCCACGTCGCGGTGCTCGATCGCAACGCGCAGGCCCTCATGACCATAGTGGCCCGTGCCGAAGATGATGACGCGGCGTTTCATTCGGTCCTCCACTTAGGCGCGAGCCCCTTCGTCTTCCCGTTCGCCCAGGAAGGAATCATGCTTGCCAGGAGGGTTGGACCCGGACGTCGAGCCCCCCTCGACCGCGATCATCGCCCCGTTCACATAGGCGGAATAATCCGACAGCAGCCAGGCCGCGACCTGGGCGACGTCTTCCGAGGTCCCCGGTCGGCGCAGCGGACAGCAGGCTTGGGCGTAGTCGCCGATATTCGCGTAGGTGCCGGTCTTGCGCTCCTCCGTCACGATCATGCCGGTGAACAGCATGTTGGTGCGGATGTTGTGCGGGCCGAGCGCGACAGCCGAGGAGCGCGTGAGTCCGAGCAGCGCCGACTGCGATGTGCTGGGCGCCGGCACGATCGGCGGCGCGTATTCCGACGAGGAACTGCCGTTGTTGACGATCGCCCCGCCGTGGCCTTGGGCGATCATCTGCTTGGCCACATGCTTGGTGCACAGGAAGCAGCCGTCGATCTTCACCGAGTGGATGTAGCGCCACTCGTCGAGTGGATAGTCGGTCAGGGCGACGAAGGTGTCGGGGTCCTTGCCGGCGTTGTTGAACAGGCCGTCGATGCGCCCGAAGCGGGCGACCGTGGCCTTTACCGCGGCGATCACGCTGTCCTCGTTGGTCACGTCGAGCGCAAAGCCGACGGCTTCGTGTCCCGCGGCGTTGATCTCGTCGGCGATCTGCTGGACGACCTCGCCGCGGCGGGCGCCCAGCGCGACCTTCGCGCCGGCGAGCGCGAAGCCGCGCGCGGCGACGGCGCCGATGCCCTGGCTGGCCCCGGTGATCAGGATGACCTTGTCCTGCAAGGTGCCGGCGGGAACGAAGGGCTTCTGTTGCATCGATCTCTCCTTCGGCCTTTCCGGACCGGCTTAGCGGCGCGCGTCCAGCGTGCGGACGCCTGGGATGAGCACGGGGACGGAATGGAGCGTGACCCAGCTGCACATGAACAGGGTCCGCCAATCGTCGCCGCCGAAGCAGAGGTTGTTGGTCATGCATGCGCCGTGGCGGATTGTGCCGAGATGCTTGCCGGCGGGGTCGATGACCCAGAGGCCCCCCGGGCCGCCACAGTAGATGTTGCCGGCGCTGTCCAGCTTCATGCCGTCGGGCTTGCCGTCGTCGTCGCCGGGCAGTTCGCAGAAGACGCGGTCCGACGCGCTGTCCACCGTGCCGTCGGGCGCCAGGTCGAACGCCCGGATGTGCTTGCGGACGCTGTCGTTGACGAACAGCACCTTCTCGTCGACCGAGAGCGCCAGCCCGTTGCAGGCCAGCCAGCCGCCCCCGAAGTCCTCCAGCACCCCGTCCGGCCGCAGGCGCCGGGTTTTAGCCATGCCGAGCTGGAAGGCGCCCGTCAGCCCATCGTCGGCGTCGCGTGTCTCGCCGGCGCCGAAGTCCCACCAGGGGTCAGTGAAGTAGATGTTGCCGTCGAACCGCATGACGATGTCGTTGGGGCGGTTGATCCGGCGGCCCTCGGCGGTGCGATCGACCACCGTCACGCGTTCGCCGTTGGGCAGCAGCCGCGTCACGCGCCGCTCGCCCTGGTCGCACGACAGCACGTTGCCATCCGGATCGAGGGTCGCGCCGTTGCCGTGGCCGGTAGGCTGGTTGGCGACGGAGATGTCGCCGGTTTCGACGCAGAGGCGCAGGCGGCGGCTGTTGCCGATGTCGCTGAACTTCATCGCCCGCTCGCGCGAGTCCCAGAACAGGCCCTCCAGCGAGCGCGAAAAGAGCTCGTGCTCGCCGCCGCCCAGGTCCTCGAAGAAGCCACCTGAGCCGTAGTTGGTGATGACCGCGTCCGGGGCGATGATCCGGTCCAGCGCAGCCTCATGGCGCTCGATCGCCTGACGGAAGCCGAGCGGCTGGCGCAGGATCGCGGGCGCTGCCGGCGCAGCGCCGGACGGCGAGACGCCCGGGCCGAGGTCGGCCGCCCCGACGCCGGTCAGCGTGGCGATGAACAGCTTGCCCCCGCCGATCGCCAGGCTGGTGACGCGCGAGGTCGTCAGGTGCAGGATTCCCAGCGCCGCGCCTCCCGGCGACAGCACCCAGACGCCGCCAGGGCCGCCGACGAAGATGCGGCCTTCGCCGTCGACGGCCAATCCGTGGGGCGCGCCCTTGCCTTCGCCCGTGAGGGTGGCCAGCACCGTAGGCGGACCCGCCCGCCGCCCATCCGCCGTAACGGGCAAGGCGTGGACCTTCCTGGCCCGAGGCTCGGTGACCAGCAGCCGGCTGCGCGCCTGGTCGAAGCAGACGCCGCCGAGCAGGGCGACGTCTACCCCCAGGTCCTCGATCCCGCCGTCGGCGTCCAGGCGATAGACGCCGGAGCTAGGCAGGGTGGTCTTCGGGTCGACCAGCGGGAAGGGCGCCTTCTGGTCGGCAAGGAAGAGACTGCGGCCGGGGCCGCGGCAGATGTCGTGGGGCCGGTTGAACGCCTTGCCGCCGAAGCCCTCGGCGACAACCTCGGCGGGTCCGCCTGGCCGTTCGGCGACGACGCGGCGACCCGCCCAGTCGCAGCTGATCACGCGGCCGTCCGCATCGATCACCGCCCCGGTCATTGCGCCGTCGGTCTTCGCAACCAGCTCAGGATTTCGGCCGGGACTCCAGAACAGCCGCCTGTGATGGGCCGTGTCGGAGAACATGACGCCGGCTTGTTCGGCGATCCAGATCAGGCCGGCCAGGCCGCGGCCCCAGCCGGCTGTGTCGCCGCCGCCGATGTCCCATCCGTCGGGCATGGCGTGGAGCTTGGCGTCCGACGCGAAGACCTTGCGGAAATCGCCGGCGAACGCCGTTTGAACGGCTGATCTTGTTTTCATTTCCTCCCCCGCGAATGCAGGCGGCTTCTTCCCCCTGCGACCGCAGGCGGCGAGCCCGATACAGCTTTCAGAAAATTTTCGGACGGACAAGAAGGCGCGGGGATGGCGCGGTCGTGCTTCACGAGGCAGGAGTGACGACTTAAGCAAGGATGTGATGCGGCGCCAGCGCTGGCTGGCGTAAGCTCTGTGGGTCCTGGCAAGCGGCGAAATCGTGCGCGATACGAGCGCCACGACGGGGGGGCCGCGCTTACAATACAGCAGAAGCGAAGCTGACGCCGGCCCTCGAGAATGCGCGGCGAGATGCGGCGGTCGGCCCGGGCGCCGACCGGCAACAGGTGGAGGGAACTCATGATCGAACTGGGCACGGAAATCCGCTGGCAGGACCGCCGTTTCGAGGTGCCGCTGGAACGGATCAAGCTGTCGGAGAAGCTGGGCTACGACGCCGTCTTCACGGCCGAGGGCTACGGGTCCGAAAGCCTTACCCCCCTGGGCTATGTGGCGGGCCACACCAAGAAGCTGAAGCTCGGAACGCGGATCGCCGAAGTGACGGGCCGCGCGCCGGTGATGGCGGCGATGGCCTACCAGACGCTCAACCACATGGCCGGCGGCGATCGGGTGATCGTCGGGCTGGGGAGCGCGGCGCCCCTGGCGTGCGAGGGGTTCCAGGGCCGCCCCTGGGGCAATCCGGTGCACCGGATGCGCGACTACGTGGCCATCATGCGGCAGGCGCTCGCGGGCCAGCCTATCGAACACCAAGGCACTGAATGGTCTGCGCCCTACCGGGGGCCGGGCGCCAAGGGCGTGCCGCCGACGGCTATCGGCCTCGACGCGATCTCCGATGTCCCCATCATCATCGCCGCCTCCGGTCCGCAGATGACGGCGCTGGCCGCCGAGATCGGCGATGGATGGATGCCGCCGGGCTGGGCGCCCGGGATGCTGGAGGGGCTGAAGCCGCTGCTGGAAAAGGGCTTCGCCAAGGCGGGCGGCGGCAAGAGCCTGAAGGACTACAAGATCTGGTCGCACGTCGACGTGCTGGTGGACAATGACGTGCGCGCGGCCATGCAGCCGTTCCGGGAATATGTCGTGACCTGGTTCGTCTACCAGCGTCCGTTCATGGAGGCGCGCGGCTATCATGAGCTCGCCGCGCGGCTGGCGGAACTGCTCGCGGCGGGGGGCGAGGATGCGGAAACCCGCGTGCAGGAAGGCCACAATGTGCTCCCGGACAGGCTGTGGGCGGAGGCGCTGGCGGCGATTCCGGACGAGTACATCGACGACGGCTGGCTGGTCGGTCCGGTCGACCGCATCGCCCAACGCTGCAAGCCGTGGTTCGACTGCGGGCTGACGGGCCTCATCATCCGCTACGGGCCGCAGCTCAGCCACGACCGGAACGTCGAGAACCTCGAGGTCTTCGGCGCGGTTGCGAAGGCCGCGGGCAAGGAGCCGTTCGAAGGCTGACGCTTCGCCGTTGCGCAGAGCGCGTTAGCTGCGCGCTCCAACACTTTGGAGGGCCCATGATCGTCGATGCTCAAATCCACCTCTGGGAGGCGGATCGGCCGGATCGTCCGTGGCCCAAGTCCGGAGCTTCGGGCCGCACCGCCGAGCCGCAGCGCCAGGAGCCCATGGGCGCCGAGGAGGCGCTGGCCGCCATGGACGCGGCCGGCGTCGCCCGCGCGGTGATCGTGCCGCCCTCTTGGGAAGGCGATCGGAACGACGTCGCGCTGGCCGCGGCGGCGGCGCATCCCGATCGCTTTGCGATCATGGGTCGGCTGGCAGGCGATCCCAGGCGGCTGGAGACCTGGCGCGACCAGCCGGGCATGCTGGGGCTGAGGCAGATCCTGGCGAACGGCAGCGAATGGGTCGAGGCCGGCGTCCGGCACTGGCTCTGGGGCGCCGCCATGGAGGCGGACATTCCCCTGATGATCGCGGCGTCGGCGAACATGGGCCTGCTCACCGAGATCGTGCGGGCCTATCCGCGCCTGCGCATTATCGTCGACCACATGGGCGCGCGCGTGCACCAGACCGGAGCCGCGGCCTTCAGCAACATCGACGCGGTGGTCGCCTTGGCCGCCCATCCCCAGGTCGCCGTGAAAGCCACGGCGCTGCCCTGCTACAGCGACATGCCGCGGCCCTGGGCGGATGTTTCCCCCTACGTCCACCGCCTGTTCGACGCCTTTGGCGCGCAGCGCCTGTTCTGGGGCTCGGACATGAGCCGCCTGCCCTGCCCCTACACCGAGCTCATCGAGGGCTTTTCGCACGACCTGCCGTGGCTCAAGGGTAGGGACCTCGAGCTGGTGATGGGCGAGGCTATCCTCGCCTGGCTGGCCTGGCCATGACTTTGTCCGGGCCGCCTAGTCATCATGCATCTGATAGGGGCGCCGACGCGGGTGCTGTTAGCTTGCGCGACGGGAGAGGCATCGGCTGACGCCTTCCAGATCCGCTCAGTCGGAGCCCGGCGGGCGAAGCAATTGCATCGGGAGGCGACATGAAGGTCGGCATCGAGATCGATTTCCAGCGGCGCGATTTCTCCATCAACACCGAGCGCCTCAAGCTCGTCGACGAACTCGGCTACGACATGGTGTTTACGGCCGAGGGCACCGGTTCCGACGCCTTCACCCCGCTGGGTTATGCGCTCGGCGTCACCAAGCGGATCGGGCTGGGCACCCACGTGATCGCCGGCCCGGCCCGCGCCCCAACAACCTCGGCGATGGGCTATCAGACCTTGCGCCATCTCGCGCCCGAGCGGGAGATCATCGCCGGGATCGGCAGCAGCACGCCCGGCAAGGTCGAGGGGTTCCTCGGCCAGCCGTGGACTCCGGCGCATCCGCGCATGCGCGAACTGGTCACGATCATGCGCAAGTGCTTCGCGCAGGAGCCGCTCGAGTTCCACGGCAAGATCTATGACATCCCCTACCAGCCGCCGGGCGGCGAGCCGCGGCAGCCGGCGGCGCCGTTCTATCTCCACCCGCGCGACAACCCGCCTCAGATCATGTTCGGCGGCGGGACCGAGCTGATGCTCAAGCTGGCGGCCGAAATCGCCGACGGGATCATGCCCAACGGCAGCTGGTCACCCGGCATGAGCCGTGTCTACCGCCCGATGCTCGAGCCGGTCCTGGCCAAGCGCGCCAAGCCGATCAGGTACGAGGACTTCCCGATCTGGGCCCATGTCGATGTACATGTGACCGACGACGTGAAGGGCGCCCTGTGGCAGTTCCGCGAATATGCAGCGCGCTGGTCGGGCGGCTATTCGGGCATCGGCGGCCTGGAGACCCACATGCGCTGGCGCGGCTACGGCGAAGCTTTCGAGCGGATCCGCGAACTCTACCAGGCCGGGCACATCAAGGAAGCCGAGGCTGCAGTGCCGGATGAATACCTGGACGAATGCTGGCTGATCGGGCCGATCGACCGGATTGTGGAGCGCTGGCGCTCGCGCTGGGTCGACGACGGCTGCAACCTGATCATCCGGACCGACGGCTGGATTTCGGCCAAGCCTGCAGGCAACGAGGCCTACGAGCCGCTGATCCGCGCGATGCGGGACTGACGTTCGCCTTCCTCTCCCGCCAAGGCGGGAGAGGAAGAGCTTATTTCCTAGAAGCGCTGGGCGCCGTCGAGGCGGATGGTCGTGCCGTTCAGGAAATCGTTCTCGACGATGTGCGCCGCGAGCGTGGCGTATTCGTCGGGATCGCCCATGCGCTTGGGGTTCGGCACCATCGGGCCCCACTTCGCCTGAGCTTCCTCGTCGGTCATGAAGCGAGAATAGGCGAGCGTCAGGAAGGTGCCGGGCGCGATCGCCATAGCCCGGATGCCGAGCGGCGCGAGGTCGCGGGCGACCGTCAGGGTCATGCCGATGATCCCACCCTTGGCCGCCGAATAGGGGACCTGGCCGGGCTGGCCTTCGAAGCCGGCGATCGAGGCGGTGTTGATGATCACGCCGCGCTGGTTGGAGGCCAGCGGCTCGTTCTTGGCCATCGCCTCGGCGGCGCAGGAGGTCACGGCGAAGGCGCTGGTCAGGAAGACGTGGATGTTGTGCGCGAAGGCGGCGAGCGGCATGCGCTGGCCTTCCTTGTTGACCACGCGTTGTGCGCCGCCGGGGGTCGGCGGGCCGCCGTGCACGATGACGGCGGCGCGCAGCGGGCCCAGGTCGGCGGCGGTGTTCACGGCGTTGGCGATCGAGGCCTCGTCCATGATGTCGGTGCGCACATAGACCGCGCCGTTGCCCAGCTCCTTGGCCAGGGCCTCGCCGCGCTCGTCGGCGACGTCGGCGATCACCACCCTGGCGCCCTTTTCCGCGAGCCGGCGCGCCGTGGCGCTGCCGAAGCCGCCGGCGCCGCCGGTCACCAGAGCTGAGGCGTTCCTGAGATCCATGAGATACCTTCTTTACGTTTGGGCCGCATTCGTCAAATCCGCCGAGACCTAACGAACGGCGGGTTTGGGAACAAGCAGCTTCTTGCCGGCTGCAAGCGGCGCCGGCAGGCTTCGCCCGCCTCACTTCGAAGTAAAGAGATATCTCATATGGCCGGGAGCGCCCCCCGCGATGACGACGATGGCGACGGTCAGCCAGGCCACCCAACTGCCGCGCACGTCGGCCGGTGCGCCCGTCGTCTTTATTGGATCTCCCCCCGGATTTCTTGTCTTGGGCGCGGGACTTGACGATACCGCTCGATCGGCGCCGCCGACACGAGCGCCTATGATAGGGAGAGACCCCATGGTCAACCTAACCAGCGGCCTTCGGACCTTTGGCGGCCCCCGCCGATACGTGCAGGGGCCGGGCGCGATCGAGTTGCTGGGTGAGCTGACGGAGGGCTTCTCCAGGCGGCCGCTGGTGATCGTCGACCGGGATGTGCTGCCGCTCGTTCAGTCCAGCCTCGATCGGGCCTTCGCGGGCCGGGACCGCCGGATCCTGCCGTTTCATGGCGAGGTCACGCGTGCGGCGATCGCGGCGCTCGCCGAGGCTGGGCGGGGCGCCGAAGCCGACCTCGTGATCGGGATGGGCGGAGGCAAGGGCCTCGATGTCGCCAAGGGCGCGGCGCTGCAGCTCGGGCTTCCGTTTGCCGCGGCGCCGACCATCGCCTCGAACGACTCGCCCACCGGACGCACGATGGCGATCTACGACCAGGATCATGCGCTGATCGCGATCGAGGCGATCGCTGAAAGCCCGCTGCTGGTGGTCGTCGACACCGCCTTGATCGCGAACGCGCCGGGCCGCTTCCTGCGCGCGGGGATGGGCGATGCGCTCGCCAAGAAGTTCGAGGTCGAGCGCGCCATGCTCGACGGCGCCGGAAACTTCTTCGACGGCCGCGCGACCTTGACGGTCCGGGCGATCGCCGACGCCTGTTACCGGACCCTGCGCGAGCACGGGGAGGCGGCGATGCGCGCCGCGGAGCGCCACGTCCCCGATGAAGCGTTCGAAGCGGTGGTCGAGGCCAACGTCCTGATGGCGGGCCTGAGCTGGGAGTCCGGCGGTCTTTCCTATGCCCACGCCGTGGTGCGCGGCCTGGTCAAGGCGCGGGGCGCCGCGCCGGCGCTGCACGGGGACCATGTCGCCTACGGCGCCCTGGTCCAACTGGCCATCGAGGGTCGCGACGACGCGACGATCCTGGACCTGATGCAGTGGTCCCGGTCGGTCGGCCTGCCCGCCCGCCTCGAAGACATGGGCATGACCGATCCTGCCGCCGAGGAGGTCGCCGAGATCGCGCGGCTGACCACCATCGGGCCGCAAGGCGGCAAGATCATCGTCGCCAAGAGCGTCGACGAAATCGCCGCCGCGATCCACCGCGTCGAACGCCTGGCGGCGTGAACGTCAGCGGATCCGCCGGAAGCAGTCGCGCACCTCCCGCGTGAACAGCTCCGGCTGTTCCCACGCGGCGAAGTGCCCGCCGCGCTCGACCAGGTTCCAGTGGATCATGTTGGTGAAGGTCTTCTCCACCGTTTCGCGCGAGGCGAGGAGGATGTCGCCGGGGAACAGGCTGAAGCCGGCGGGCATAGTGACGGTTCCGTCCGAGATCGACCTGCCGAGGCTTTCCCAATAGAGGCGACCGGACGAGGTGGCCGTTCCGGTCAGCCAGTAGAGCATGATGTTGTCGAGCATCTCGTCCATGCTGAGCAGGTTCTCCACGGCGCCGTCGTTGTCGGTCCAGGACTGCAGCTTTTCGTAGATCCAGGCCGCCTGGCCCACCGGAGAGTCATTCAGCCCGTAGCCGAGCGTCTGCGGCCGCGTCGACTGCTGCTTGGCGTAGCCGGAATCCCAGTCCCAATAGTAGCGGGCCTTCTCCCGAAAGCGCTTCTCGGCGGGCGTCAGCTCCGCCTTCGGGTCTTCCGGCGAGGCGATCGCGGGCGCCATGTTCACGTGGATGCCGATGCAGCCTTCCGGCTGCAACTGCCCGATCCGGCGGGTGATCACGCTGCCCCAGTCGCCGCCCTGCGCGACCCAGCGGGCGTAGCCCAGCCGGCGCATCAGCTCGCCCCAGACGGCGGCGACCTTGTCCACGCCCCAGCCGACCTCGGTCGGCTTGTCCGAGAAGCCGTAGCCAGGGATCGAGGGCAGGACGAGATGGAAGGCGTCGGCACGGTCGCCGCCATGAGCGGCGGGGTCGGTCAGCGGCCCTGCGACCTTCATGAATTCGATCACCGAGCCCGGCCAGCCGTGCGTCATGATCAAGGGCAGGGCGTTCGGCTCGGGCGAGCGGATGTGGAGGAAGTGGACGCCCAGGCCGTCGATGACGGTCTTGAACTGCGGCACGGCGTTGAGCTGACGTTCGCAACGGCGCCAGTCGTAGCGGTCGAGCCAGTAGGCGCAGAGCTCGCGAACCTTCGCCAACGGCGCACCCTGGTTCCAGTCATGGCTGGTTTCCGCGTCGGGCCAGCGCGTGCGCCGCAACCGTTCGTGGAGATCGTCCAGCTCTGATTGCGGCACCGCGATCGTGAACGGCTCGATGGCCGCGCCCGCGCCTGTTTCCGGCATCTTACTCTCCCTGGCTTGGCCTTGTCGGCGGCCTCTTGTCGGACGTTTGTCTCAGGTGGCTGGCGCGGGCCCTTCCGTGAGCCGGGCCATCAGGGCGGGGCCGAGCCCGTCGCCGTTCATCAGCCGGTTGGTGCGGCGATCGATCTCCCAGCCGCCGTCGGGCTTGCGCGAGAGCTCGAAGCGGCAGGCGCTGAGCCGGTCGACGATGAACTGGCCGTCGCGGTGTGCGAGGATGACGTGGTGCGAGGTCGCCACCGCGCGATCGCCCTCGATCACCACATAAGGCAGTGTCGATACGTGCCCCGCGCCTTCGTGCACGCGGCGCAGGTGCGACGCCTCGCGCGTGATGCCCGCCACGCTCTCGCGTCCCTGCCGAGCACCCAGATCCCCGATGTCGTAGACGCCGTTCTGGGCGTAGAAGGAGCCGACCACCGAGGCGTTGCAGCCGTCCACCGCATAGCTGTAGCCGCTCACGATCTGGTAGATCGCCAGGCGGTCCTCGATCGCCAGAAGGCGTTGCTCGAGCGTGGCCTCGCCGTTAGTGGTCATGGGTTTCGGCTCCTCGCTGGACCAGTGCCCCCCTTGGGCGGCGACACCTTGCACCATCGCCGATCGCTTGTGGAAGCCTCCTGGCGCGCGCTGGCGCTCGCAACGTCGCCCGTTGGCCGCTCCGCAACTCCAGCCAGAACTATCCCAATCCCTCACCCTTGCGGCTGACCGACGCCGAGGTCGCTGCAGTCCGGGCTGAGCCCGTACGGCTCTGGTCGTTGAAGCCGGAGGCTTTCGCCCGGACGCCAACCACGGCTATTGCCGGAGCGACTCGGCGCTGCGCTCCTACTGGTCGATCGAACCCGCCTCCGGCGCAATTCCCCTTCTGAAGCCGATCGCGCGTCTCGGCAGGGAAACAGCTGTTTATTTTTGCGCAACGCCCGCTGGCGCCGTGCGCCGGCTTCCGCTCATATGCACCGAACTTGGATCCTTGAGAGGAAGCCCCGTCATGAGCGTTGCAAATCACCCCGGACGCCAGGCGGCCAAGGCGCTCGGGCGCGTCGGCGTCTGGTCGAGCGAGATCCGCGCCGATCCCAACGCCGGGGCCGCGGTGCGCGAGCTGGAGGCGGCGGGCTGGCCGTCGATCTGGGCCCCGGGCGGCTTCGACGACAAGATCCTGGGGCTGTTCGACAATCTGCTGTCGGAGACCCGGACGGTGTTGTTCGCCAGCGGCATCCTCAACATCTGGCGGCATGAGCCGGAGGACGTGGCGGCCTGGTGGCGCGGCCAGTCGGCGGAGCGCCAGGGGCGCGTCCTGATCGGCGTGGGGATCAGCCACGCGCCGCTCATCGGCGACTCTTACGGCAAGCCGCTCGAGACCATGCGAAATTACCTGACCCGCTTGGGTGCGGCGGGGCTCCCGCGCGAGCGCCTCTGCGTCGCGGCGCTCGGCCCGAAAATGCTGGAGCTTTGCGCGGAGCTCAGCGCCGGCGCGCACCCCTACCTGGTGCCGCCGGAGCATACGGCGATTGCGCGCAAGACCATGGGCGCTGACCCGCTGCTCGCCCCGGAGCAGGGCGTGATTCTGGAGACGGATCCCGCGAAGGCCCGGGAGATCGGCCGCCAAGGCGTCGCGCTCTATACGAAGCTGCCGAACTACGTCAACAGCTGGCGCCGGCTGGGCTTCACCGACGATGACATCGCCAACATGAGCGACCGCTTCATCGACTCCATCTTCGCCTGGGGCGATCCGGCCGCCATCCGCCGGCGTGTGGATGCGCACCTGGATGCGGGCGCCGACCACGTCTGCCTGCAGGTGATCACCGGCCCGCCGGGGGGAAGCAGCGCGCCGCTGGATGCGTGGCGCGCGCTCGCGCCGGCCATGCTCTAGAGGAGGAGGCGCCCTGGGCCGGACGGCGGCTACGCTTGTTCGCCGCCTGCTGGCGGCCGCCGTCATCGCCGGAGCGGTGGTGCTCGCCGGCTGTCAACAGGGCGCGCAGCGGCCAGCCTGTCCGGCCGGCGAGGTCTGCCTGGAGTACGGCAACGACTTCGAGCCCCTGACGCTCGATCCGCAGCTCGCCCAGCTGGTCTCAGAGTCGGTGATCATCGGCGATCTGATGATGGGCCTCACCACCGAGGATGCGGCGGGCGAGGTCATGCCCGGCATGGCGCAGCGGTGGGAGGCCAGCCCTGACGGCCTGGTCTGGACCTTCCACCTTCGGCCCGCCCAATGGTCGGATGGCGAGCCGGTGACGGCGGACGACTTCGTCTTCGCCTATCGCCGCATCCTCGACCCGAAGACGGCGTCGATCTACGCCTACATGCTGCAGATCGTGCGCAACGGCGCCCCGGCCGCGGCCGGCAAGGCGCCGCTGGAGAGCGTCGGCGTCCGCGCTCTGGACGCGCGCACGCTTCAGATCACGCTGGAACATCCGGCGCCCTATCTGCCGCAGCTCCTGATGCACCAGAGCTTCTATCCCGCGCCGGCGCACGTCGTTCGGAAGTACGGCGACGCCTGGGTGCGGCCGGGGCGATATGTCTCCAACGGGCCCTACAGGCTTGCCGGATGGCGGCTCGGCGACCGCGTGACGCTGGAGAAGAATCCGCGCTTCTTCGACGCCGCGCACGTCTGCGTGGACCGCATCAACTACTATCCCACCTCCGACTACGTCGCCGCCGAGCGCCGGGTCGCGCGCGGCGAGCTCGACGTCACCACAAAGTTCCAGTCGAATCGACTGTCGCACATCCGCGAGGTGATGCCGGGCTATGCGCGCACCCACCTCTGGCTGACCGTCTCCTATCTCACCTTCAACACCCGCGACCCGGGGCCGCTGCGCGATCCGCGCGTGCGCCGGGCGCTGTCGCAAGCCATCGATCGGGAGTTCATCACCGCCAAGCTGCTGCGCGCCGGTCAGAAGCCGGCCTACAGCTTCGTGCCGCCAGGAACGGCGGGCGCCGAGCCTGGCGCGCGGCTTTCCTGGGCGAAGCTGCCGTTCGCCGCACGCCAGGCGCAGGCGCGCGCGCTGCTCGCCCAGGCCGGCTACGGGCCGGGCAAGCCGTTGAAGCTCGAGTTCAAGGTCGCTTCAGTGACCGACAGCCTGCTGCTGGCGCAGGCGGTGCAGGCCGACTGGCGCGCGATCGGGGTCGAGGCGACCCTGGTGCAGAACGAGACCCAGATCCTGTTCTCCGCGCTCGGCCAACGCGACTTCCAGGCCTCGTTCGTCAGCTGGGTGGGCGACTACAACGATCCTCTGACCTTCCTGGACCTGTTCCACTCGCAGACCGGCGGGCAGAACTACGGCGACTACCGCAATCCGGCCTATGACGCTCTGTTGCTCGCCGCCTCGCGCGAGCCGGACGCGGCGCAGCGCGGCGGCATCCTTCGCCGCGCGGAACAGACCGTCCTCGACGACGAGGCGGTCGCGCCGATCTACTTCGGGGTGAGCCGCAACCTCGTGAACCCGCGGGTCACCGGCTGGATCGGCAACATCGCCGACCGCCACCGGGCCCGCTGGCTGTGCGTGAAGGGGGCGGGCGGGGCGTGACCCCCTCCAAGCCGCTCGTCCTGGGACGAACAGAGCGAGCGTGTTCGCCGGCTACCGATACTCGTAGTGGCAGCGCTTCTTCTGGGCGCGGCTCTTGGCGATCTCGTGGCCGGCCACCGCGCCGGCGCCCGCGCCGATCAGCGTGCCGGTGGTGTTCTTGCCGATCGCATTGCCGACCAGGCCGCCGCCGACCGCGCCGATCAGGGTTCCGTTGTTGGCGTTGCGGCGCACGGCGTGCTGATCGTTGCAGACCAGGTAGCGGTGCTTGGTGCGGGCTTCGGCGGCGATCGGCGCGGCGGCGACCGATACGGCCATGGCGGCGAGCAGGGTTCGGGCGACAAACGTCCTGCGCATGGTGGACTCCTCGGGCTTCTACAGCGTGTCGGCGGCGAAAACCCCCGGCAAAGCTTATGGTTGCGAAAACCAGACTTGCGCGACGCGTTCGGAACCGAAGTCTCGGTTAAGGCCTTTTTGGGGCGTCGGCCGGTCGGCGAGCCTTCGCTCAAGCCGGCGTCATTGGAGAAAACCGGATGTCCATTCTCGCCTGGATCGTTCTGGGTCTGATCGCCGGCTTCATCGCCAGCAAGCTCGTGAACAGGAGCGGCGGCAGCCTCGTGCTGGACTTGCTGCTGGGCGTCGTCGGCGCGTTCGTCGGCGGCTTCCTGTTCACCCGCTTCGGCGCCGCAGGCGTCACGGGCCTGAACCTCTACAGCATCCTCGTCGCCATCGTCGGCGCCGTGGTCGTACTGTTCATCTACCACGCCATTGCGGGCCGCCGCACAATGTAGCGGCGTTCCAAATGTCGTTTGACGAAAGCCCCGCTCGACGCCCGAGCGGGGCTTTTTGATTCCGGGAACACGGCGCGGCCCCTGGCCGTTGGCGGCCTGCCCTTCGTGACCACCGGGAGGAGATCCGATGCCAGAGCCCGCCCCGCCCTTCGACCAGCAGCCGCAGATCCGCCCGCCCGGGCTGATCCGGGAGATGAACCCAAGGCCTGACCACGGGGAGGAGAGCTACAAGGGCTCGGGGCGGCTGAAGGACAAGATGACGATCATCACCGGCGCCGATTCCGGCATCGGCCGGGCCGTCGCCATCGCCTTCGCCCGGGAAGGCGCCGACGTGCTGATCTCCTATCTGAGCGAGCACGAGGACGCGCAGGACACCGCGCGCCTGATCGAAGCGGCCGGCCGCAAGGCGGTGCTCGTTCCAGGGGATATCTCCGACCCGGCGCACTGCCGCGCGATCGTCGACAAGGCGGTGCAGGACTTCGGCCGCATCGACGTGCTGGTGAACAACGCCGCTCACCAGATGACATTCCAGTCCCTCGACGAGATCACCGATGAGGAGTGGGACTACACCTTCCGCACCAACATCTTCGCAATGTTCTATCTTTCCAAGGCGGCAGCGCCGCACATGGGCGAGGGCGGCGCGATCATCAACACCACCTCGATCAACGCCGATGACCCCTCGCCCCAGCTCCTGCCCTACGCGACCAGCAAGGGGGCGATCCAGAACTTCACGGCGGGCCTGGCCCAGCTTCTGGCCGAGAAGAAGATCCGCGTGAACTGCGTCGCGCCGGGACCCATATGGACGCCGCTGATCCCTTCCACCATGCCGCCCGAGAAGGTGAGGAACTTCGGCAAGCAGGCGCCGATGCAGCGGCCCGGCCAGCCCAAGGAGCTGGCGCCCGTCTATGTGATGCTGGCCGCCGACGAGGCCAGCTACGTCTCCGGCGCGACGGTGGCGGTCACCGGCGGCCGGCCCTTGCTGTAGAGGCCGGCGTGCGCGCGCTGGTTCTCAACTGCACGCTGAAGCCCTCGCCGGAGGTCTCCAACACCGAGGCGCTCGCGCGCGTCCTGACGGGTCAGCTTCAGGCGGACGGCGTCGAGAGCGAACTGGTCCGCCTCGTCGACCTGGACATCAAGCCGGGCGTGAAGTCCGATATGGGCGAAGGCGACGCCTGGCCCGAGATCCGCGGCAAGCTGCAGGTCGCCGACATCCTGGTCGTCGCCACCCCGACCTGGCTCGGCCAGATGTCCAGCGTCGCCCATCGGGCGCTGGAGCGGATGGACGCCATCTTCGGCGACACCGACGACCAGGGCCGCAACTGGACTCTGGGCAAGGTGGCCGGGGTGGTGGTCACAGGCAACGAGGACGGCGCCCACCATATCGTGGGCACGGTCAGCCAGGCCTTGATCGATATCGGCTTCACCGTGCCCGGCCAGTCCTGGACCTACTGGCACCTGGGTCCCGGACCCGGGCCGAACTACACCGAGACCGCCCAGGCTCACGACTATTCCGACCGCCTGGCGCGCAACGCCGCCCGCAATCTGCTGCACGCCGCCCGCGCCCTTCGGGCGGCGGGCCCGTTCCCCGCGCAGGAAGGGTCGGGATAAGCTCTCCCTCTGCGAGGTGATGTCGATGAGCCGAGGTTTGAGGTGCGTGGCGCCCGTAGGCGACCGATGCGGGGAGGCGGCGACCTGGTGCGCCGAGGAGCAGGCGCTCTACTGGTGCGACGTGAACCGCTTCCTGATCCATCGGCTGGATCGCGGCGAAAGCGTCTCGAGCTGGTTCTTCGACGAGCCGGTGACGGCGCTTTCGCTCACCGATAGGGCGGGCGAACTGCTCGTCGCGCTGGGATCGCGGCTCGTCCTCTGGCGGCCGGACGACGACAGCCGCCGCAACCATGGCTTTCGCCTGCCGGACTGGCCCGAGGCGCGGCTGAACGACGGCCGGGCGGCCCCCAATGGCGACCTCTGGATCGGCAGCATGGGAAACAATGTCGGGCCGGACGGAGAGCCCGGCGACGTGGCCCCCGGCCTAGGCGTGCTCATGCGGATCCGTTCCGACGGCGTCTCTAGCATCGAGAAGCGCGATCTCGGCATCTCCAACACCGTCTGCTGGTCGCCGGACCGGCGGACCTTCTATTTCGGCGACACCCTGCGCAATACCATCTGGGCCTACGATTACGACGCGGCGAGCGGCGAGATCGCCAGCGAGCGGCCCTTCTTCGCGGGCTTCGAGCGCGGCGAACCGGACGGCTCCTGCGTCGACGCCGACGGGCGGCTGTGGAACTGCCGATTCGGCGGCTCCTGCGTCGTCTGCGTCGGGCCGGACGGGCGCATCGAGGAGATCCTTGAGATGCCGGTGCGCAACATCACCACCTGCGCCTTCGGCGGGCCGGACCTGAAGACCCTCTACATCACCACCGCGGCGATGATGACGACGCCCTCCGACCGGCTCGCCGGCTCGCTGTTCGCCTACGACGCAGGCGTCCGGGGACTGGACGGGTTTCGAGCGCGGGTGTGAGCGCCAGTCACGCTTGAATCCGTCACAAAAAAGCCCTCCCCGCGGGTGCGGGGAGGGCCGTAAGCCTTCGACGGGTCGGTCGGCTTAGAGGCCGAGTGCGCCGGTGAACAGCTTGCGCACGGAGCCGAGATCGGCGCCGGCGGCGTCACGCGCCTTCAGGGTCGGCGCGCCGAAGGTGTAGCGGGCGCCGATCTTGAAGGTGTGGCTCTTGGCGCCAAGGTCGTCGCTGTCGGCGTAGTCGTAGCCGGCAAGCACGCTCCAGGGCGTATCCGCGAACTGGTACTCGGCCTCGCCGCCGACGCTCCAGCCCTCGACGTCGCCCGCCTTGGTGTCGAGCTTCAGGTAGCCGGCCTGAGCCTGCAGCTTGAAGTTCTCCGTCGCGAAGTAGCGCAGTTCGCCGCGCGCCGCCCACAGGTCGCCGCTCACGTTGTCAATGTCGCCCCAGCCGGCTTGGCCGTACAGGGTGACCTTGTCGGTGACCGCGGCCTGGCCTTCGAGGCCCAGACTCCAGATCGTCAGGTCGTCGGAGGCGCTGACGCCGCCGAAGCCGCCCACCAGAGCGTCGCCGACCTTGGTGTTCAGGTGGCCGGTCGCGGTGTAGTCGACGTCATCGACGCCGTCGCCGTCGAGCACCGAAACCGCGCCATCGACCAGCGCGCTGGCGGCGCCGAGGTCGAACTTGGCCGCGCCTTCGACCTGATAGGTCTGGAAGTCGGGGTTCTTGCCCGGGACGACCACTTCGGTGGTGGCGGCGTTCGCGCCGAGGTGGCCCACGACCTGAGCTTGGGCGGCCGTGGACGCAAGCGCGACGACCGCCGAAGCGGCCACAAAGAGAGACGTTTTCATGTTTTCTAGTTTCCCGTTGAACGAGGGGCCGCCGCTCTACCCGCGGCTGGAGGCGCGGGGCAACAGCAAGGCGGCGTATACGGACGATTGGGGCGCAGCCTGTGGCTGCGTGGCCACAGTCTCAGGTTGCGCTGGACAACCGTGGTTCGTCGAACGGAAGGCGCCCAGCCTCAGCGCGCAGGCAGGGTGGGAGGACTGATCCGCTCCTCGGCGGGAGCTTCCAATTTCAGGGCCACCGCGGTCGAATTGGCGCCGACCTCGCGCACCACCTCGGCGATCTCGTCCTCGCTGACGCCCAGTCGCTCAGACCAGAACCGCAGGCAGCTGCGGTCGTTCACGTCAATGATCCGGCAGGCCTCGAAGGTGCGAGGCTCCTCGCCGGACCCGTCCAGCCGCTGCTTCTTGCGCATGTGCGGGGCTCCCTCTCGGGCCAGAAACGACCGGCGAGAGCGGCTGTTCCGCATCAAATGCAAACTCAGTGCAGGTGGAACTCGCCGTCCAGCGCCTTGAGTTCCGCCGGCTTGATCAGCCGGGAATGCGCGACGCTGACCTTGAACAGGGGCCCTTCCAGGGTCCGGCTCCAGAAATCCAGAAATTTCCTCAGCACGGGAAACTCGGGGAACAGATCGTACTCCTGCCAGATGTAGCTCTGCAGCAGGGCAGGGTGATCGGGCATCCGGTAGAGGATCTCCGCCGTCGTCAGGCCATAGCCTTCGAGCTGTTTCCGGAACTCGGGCGACACCGTCATCAAGCCACCTCGCAACCGTTATGACGTTGCGGCGCGAGGACTGCGCCGCGCATATGGAGTCTATGCCTGATTCGAGATGAATTCTCCCTGAATTCAGTGGTTTAGCACTCGACCAGCGGCCCTGCTGCCAATCTGGTGAAGCTTCGGATTGGTTCGTCGTCGGCTTCCGTGACATGTTCGCCCCGGAGGGGCGGAGTGAACCGACGTCAGCTGTTCATCGGAGCGCTCGCCGCCGCAGCCGCCCCCGCCCTATCCAGTCCCGCCCAAACGTCGTCGAGGGTCGTGGCCCGCCCCGCTCAGGGCTGGGTCGTCCTCTGGACGAGGCGCGTCGCGCAGGTCGTCCAGGTGGTGGCGGAGCACGGGGACGGGGTCGCCGTCGCGTTCAAGGTCGACATCGAGCAGGAGCGGCGCCTGGCCGGCCTCGCGCCGGGCGATCTCGTTCAGCTCTGAACGCGGCCCATTGTCAGCCGCCGAACGGCTTCGGTTCGAGCCGCACGCGCACCGGCTGGGGCAGCCAGGTCCAGCCGCGACGGGCGATGACATTATTGCTTTCCCGCGCGTCGCGGCCGGGCGCCAGCGACCAGGTGACGTGGTAAGTCGAGCCGTCCGGCCGGTCGGTGGTTCCGTCGATCCGCACCACCATCGCCTGCACGCCGCGCCCGTCGTCCGCCTCGCCGACGATCTCCGCCTCGACCGGCCTCGGCGGCTGAGCCTGGCGGTCGCCGAACTTCAGCGTGACGTGATGGGCCACCACCTCCGGGTAGCGGGGCGGAAACCGCTGCAGGAGGGATTCGCGGTCGTCCGGGTCCAGCAGCCAGCCCGCGTAGAAGCTCCTGGGGTCGCTCACGGCTCGCCTCCGCCCCTTCAACCCGCGAACAGTTCGGGCCGACGCACCTTCAGCGCCAGGATCAGCGCCAGGGTCTTCATGTCCTCGATCCTCTGCGCCTCCAGCCAGGCCCACAGCTGGGCGAGCGGAACCTCCATCACCGTGATCAGCTCGTGCTCCTCGGCCAGCCCGCCGCCTGAGCCGATGCGGTCGGTCGCGAGGTAGGGCGCGAGGTAGAGCTGCAGGCGCTCGCTGGAGACCCCAGGGGAGGCGAAGACGCTCGCCACCGGCTCCAGCTCGTGCAGCTCGACACCGGCCTCTTCGAGCGCCTCGCGCCGGACGCAGGCTTCGGCGTCCTCGCCGTCGACCATGCCGGCGATCGCCTCCAGCAGCTCCGGCGGCCCATCGGCCCAGATCACCGGCGCACGCGGCAGGCTGACCACCAGGGCGGTACGCCGTTCGGGATCGTAGGGCAGGACCGCCACGCCATGGCCGTGATGCTCGATCTCGCGGGTGAACACCGTGCCGTCCTCGGCGGCGAGAGTCGCCTTCATCAGCGTCATGTAGCCCTGGTAGACGGTCTCCAGCTTGCGAAGCGCGACGGGCATAGCAGCTCCTGTAGACAGATCTGTGGGAAGGGCGGGCGTCCGAACGCCCCCGCTTTGCGGTGGAGCATCTTCAGTTCCTCCACCGCGTAGCGGGGGAGATGAATCGCGCGGCACGCGCGAGACGGAGGGGGCGTTCACGCTGTCAGCTTCTTACCCTCCGCCGCGAGCCGCTCCAGCAGCGGTGCGGGCCGGTATCGGGCGCCGTACTTCGCCTCGAATTCCTTCAGCCGCTGGACGATCTTGGCGAGGCCCGCCTGGTCGGCGTGGTACATCGGCCCGCCGCGGTCGACCGGCCAGCCGTAGCCGTTGATCAACGCGACGTCGATGTCGGAGGCGCGGGCGGCGACGCCTTGCTCAAGCACCTTCGCCCCCTCGTTCACCTCCAGATAGAGGCTGCGCTCCAGGATCTCCTCGTCCGAGATCTCGTCCGGCGATGCGCCCTTCGCGGCCCGGAACGCCTCGATCACCTGATCCGCGGCCGGTGAAGGCCGAGGATTGCGTTCGGCGTCGTAGTCGTAGAATCCGCCGCCGCTCTTCTGGCCGCGCCGACCGGCGGCGACCATCCAGCCCCGTATGGAGGCTTTCAACGGATCCGGCACGACGTCGAGGCCGACGAGGTCGAGCAGGGCGAAGGTCCCCATGGGGAAGCCGAACTCATGGATCACCTTGTCGACGCGCTCGGGCGAGAGGCCTTCGAGCAGGAAGGCGTCGACCTCCATCAGCCGGGCGACCGCCACGCGGTTGGCGATGAAGCCCGGGCCCACGCGAGAGACCACGGTGGTCTTGCGGATCTTCTTGCCGACGTCGAGCGCCGTCACCAGGGTCTCGGGGCTGGTCTTTTCACCGCGGACCACCTCCAGCAGCGGCATGATTTGGGCGGGCGAGAAGAAGTGCAGGCCGACCACCTTGTCCGGCCGCCCGGTCACGCTGGCGATCTCGTCGAGGTTCAGAAAGGAGGTGTTGCTGGCGAGGATGGCGTGCGGCGGGGTCGCCTTGTCGAGCTTGGCGAAGACCTCCTTCTTGACCCCCATGTCCTCGAACACGGCCTCGATCACCAGGTCCGCATCGGCCAGGTCGCCGAGGTCGAGCGAGCCGCGGATCAGGCCCATCTTCCCGGCCACGTCCTCGGGCGTGGCGCCGCGCGAGCGCTCGAACGCCCCGCGGATGACGGCAAGCCCGCGGTCGAGCGCGTCGGCCCTGGTCTCGACCACCGTCACCGGCACGCCGATGTTCGCGAAGGTCATGGCGATGCCGCCGCCCATCGTGCCGGCGCCGACCACGCCGGCCTTGCGGACCTCCAGCGGCTTCGTTCCCTCCGGCGCGTCCGGCGGCTTCTGGGCGGTGCGCTCGGCGAAGAAATAGTAGCGGCGCGCCTGGGACTGCGGGCTCATGGCGGCCTGGAAGAAGCGCTGCTTCTCCAGCGCCAGGCCTTCGTCGAAAGGCTTCTCCACCGCCGCCTGAACAGCCTCGACGATCCAATCCGGCGCGACCTGGCCGCGGAACCTGTCGGCGTTGGCCTTGCGGAAGGCGTCGAACAGCTCCGGCTTGCCGCGCCACGGTGCGATCCTGTCCTCCCGGTCGCGGAGGCGGACCAGCGGCCGGCTCTCGGCGGCCGCCTTGAGCGCGAAGCCGACGGCGCCGGTCCTGAGGCCTTCCTCCGGCTCCAGCTCGTCGACCAGACCTTGCGCCAGGGCTTCCTCGGCTCGCATCGGCCGGCCGGAGGTGATCATCTCCAGCGCCTTCTCCGGCCCCAGGACGCGCGGCAGCCGCTGCGTCCCGCCCGCGCCGGGCAGCAGGCCCAGGTTGATTTCCGGCAGGCCGAGCCGGGCCGAGGGGACCGCCACGCGGAAATGGGCGGCCAGGGCGATCTCCAGCCCGCCGCCCAGCGCCGCGCCATGGATCGCGGCGACCACGGGCCGATCCGCGCCCTCCATCACGGCCTGGATCTCGTCCAGCCCGGGCCCCTTCATCATGTCGGCGAGGTTGCTGATGTCGGCGCCGGCGATGAAGGTGCGGCCCGCGCAGATCAGGACCACGGCTTGGGCGGGGCTCGCGAGCGCCGCCTTGAAGCCCTCGAACAGGCCCTCGCGCACGGCCAGGGACAGCGCGTTCACTGGCGGCGAATCCAGCGTCAGCACCGCGACCCCGCCCTCATGGCTGAGATTGGTCACCGAATTGATCGCGGTCATGGCGCCTGTCCTGCTGGCTGCGGCCCGCCTGGAAACCCATTGGCGACGGCTGCCGGTTCCACGTCAACCGGGGCGGGAGCCGAACGGGCGCCACGCTTTGGCTCTGTTCTGCGCTATGAACCTGCGCTGGACCCGCAAGGACGATGGATTGACCGAGGCCGAGCCGAAAAATCCCGCGAACAGCCTGCGCCGGGCGCTGGCCATCGTCGTCGTGGCGCTCGTCGTGACGATGCTCGTGCTCTACCTGGCGCGGCGGACCCTGGCGCGCGAGGCGCTGACCGCCTGGTTGAGGTCCAAGGGCGTGCCGGCGGCCGCGCAGATCCAGTCCATCGGCCTCACCGGCGTGACCGGCTCGATCGTCATCGGCGACCCGCGCCGGCCCGACCTCACCATCGAACGCGCGGAGATCGGCTACGGCCTGTTCGGCATGCAGGTGCGCAAGATGCGGCTGGTCCGGCCGGTGCTGCGCGCCAGGCTGCACGGCGCCCAGCTGTCCGCCGGAGCGCTCGATCCGCTCATCACCGAGTTCCGCAAGGCGCCGCCGAGGCCCAATGCGGCCCAGCCGCGGATCACGGTGGAGGGCGGCGTGCTGCTCCTGGCCACCGACTACGGCCCGGTCCGCCTGGGCGCCGACGCCCAGCTCGCGGACGGCAAGCTGGAGCATCTGTCCGCCCGCACCGATCCGGCGCGCCTGCGCGGAGCGGGCTTCGACCTTGGCCTCGGTCCGGCGGCGCTGGAGGCCAAGGCCATATCGGACCGGATCGACCTCAGCCTCGACGCGCCGATCGCCCAGGCTCAGGCGGGGGGCCTGGCCGCGTCCAGCGCCCGCCTGCGGATCAAGGCGGCCGGACCCTATCCGGACTTCAAGACGCGCCGCGGCGACGGGGCTGTGGTGGCGCATGCCGAAATCACCGGCGCCAAGATCGCCGCCGGCGGCCAGAGCCTGCGCAACGCCGTCGTCACCGCCGCGCTCACGGGTCAGGCGAGCGGCTGGGTGGACACCTTCACCCTGACCGGCCGCGCCGTGGCGAGCGCTCGCGGCAGCGGCTTCGATGCGGCGGGGGGCCAGGGCGGCGCGATCCAGGCGAGCGCCAGCGCCGAGGACCTGCGCTGGACGCGCAAGGGCGGCGACGCCGTGGCGGGCAAGATCGCGGCTACCCTCTCCGTCGACGACTATTCCAATGAGTCGCTGGCGATCTCAGCGGTCACGGCCTCAGCGCGCGGGCCGGTCGCGCTGGACCGGCAGGGCGCCGACCTGGATCTTGCGGCCTCGGCCGTCGGACGTGGGGCCTGGAAGGGCCTCGGGCCGCCGACCGCCCTGGACTCGGCCGAGATCACGGCGGTGAAGCGCGCCGCGCAGGGCTTCCGCTTCGCCGCGCCGGCGCTTGGCGTCCGAGGCCGCCACGGCAAGTTGCAGGCGAAGCTGGTCCAGCCGGCGCGGCTGCTGCCGGATCGTGGCGGTTCGGCGACCTTGGCGCCGGCGGGCCCGGGCTGGACGCTGGCGGTGGCCGGAGGCGGCCTGCCCAAGGTGGACGCCCAGATCCGCCGCTTTGCCATCGGCGCCGATGGCGCCGTCGCGACCGGCCAGGCGAAGGCGGCGCTGTCGATCGGCCCGATCGAGCGGGGCGTGTTCGACGCATCCGGCGCGCTCAAGTTCGACGCCGCTGGGGTGAGCTTCACCGGCGACCGCTGCGTTCAAGCGACCGCCGCCAAGATGGAGTTCGGCGAAAACGACGTCGAAGCGGTCGCCGGGCGGCTTTGCCCGAACGGCCGGCCGCTGCTGACCATGAACGGCGGCGACTGGCGCATCGCCGGGCGTGCGGAGAACGCCACCGCCTCCGTGCCCTTCCTGCAGGCCAAGGTCGCCCAGGGCGCGGGCGCCATGGACCTCTCGAGCCGCAAGGGCGTCCTCGCCGCCGAGGTCCGGGTCACGAGCGCCGAGGTTTCGGACGCCGCGCCGGCCACGCGGTTCCGCCCCGTGGCCGTGACGGGGGACGCGAGGCTGGCGAACGATCGCTGGGTCTCCAACCTGCGCATCCGCGATCCGGCGGGCCGGCCGCTCGCCACGGCTGTGCTCACCCATGGGATGACGAGCGGGCGCGGCGAGGTGCAGATCGCGACGGGCGCCTTTCGTTTCACCCCCGGCGGCCTGCAGCCGGCCGAGCTTTCGCCGCTCGCCGTCGCCGTCGCCTCGCCCGCGGAGGGGGAGGTGAACTTCACGGGCGCTTTCCGCTGGACGCCGCAGGCGGTGTCGAGCTCCGGCGCTCTGGAGATCGCCCGCCTTGACTTCGTCAGCCCCGCCGGGCCGCTGCGGGGCCTGACCGGCCGCATCGCGTTCAGCAATCTCGCTCCGCTCACCGCCGCGCCTGGGCAGACGCTGCGGGCGGAATCGGTCACGACTCCGCTCGGTCCCGTCACCGACCTGCAGATGGCCTTCGCCCTGGAGCCGGAACTGGTGCGCGTGAGCGGCGGGCGGGCGGCGCTGGGCGCCGGCGTGGTCAAGATCGAGTCCCTGGAGTTTCCGCTCGTCCCGCAGAAGCCGATCCGCGGGGTCGTCGATCTGGAGGGCGTGCAACTGCACGACCTCGTCGAGGCCTCGCCGTTCGGCGACAAGGTCGAACTCGACGCCAAGGTCAGCGGTAGGATGCCCTTCACCAGCGAGGGCGAGAAGGTCCGCATCCAGGACGGCTCGCTGCACGCCATCCAGCCGGGTCGCCTGTCGATCCAGCGCACCGCTCTCACCGGCGTCCAGGCGAGCGGCGGGGTGGAGGCGTCCGGCGCGCCGGAGCCGGGAACCGACACCTTCAGCGACTTCGCCTATCAGGCCATGGAGAATCTCGCCTTCAGCACCATGCTGGCCCAGGTGAACAGCCAGCCGGACGGGCGGCTGGGCGTTCTGTTCCATATCATCGGCAAGCACGATCCGCCGCAGCACCAGGAGATCCGCCTTGGGCTGATGGAGCTGATCCAGCGCAAGTTCCTGAACCGCAAGCTGCCGCTGCCGTCGAACACCGGCGTCGACCTGACGCTGGACACGACTCTAAACCTGGACGACCTGTTGGCCGACTATGCCGAATTCCGCCGGCTGCACGGTTCAGCTGACGTTCAGCCCCGATGATGAAAGGATGCCGTCGTGAGACGAACGGAGACGCCCGCATGAACGGCCGGACGCCGCCTATAGCCGCCCCGCTTCTCGCCGGAGCGGTCCTGGCCTTGCTCGCGGCCTGCACGCCCACGGTCACCGTCGACGTGAAGCCGATCACCATCTACGCCAAGCTGGACGCTGATGTCCGGCTGCGCCTGGACCAGGAAGTGAAGGACCTGATCCAGAAGAACCCGAACCTCTTCTAGGTTGGATTAGACATGCAGACCCGAGACATCCTGGGCGTGAGCGCGGCGGTGCTGGCGGCGCTGGCCCTTCCCGCAGCGGCGGTGGCGCAGTCCGCCGGCGCCAAGGCCATCGTCGACGCGGCCAAGGCCGCCGGCGTGGTCGGCGAGCAGTCCGACGGCTTCCTGGGCATCGTCAGCGGCGGCGATCCCGCCGTGCGCGCCGCGGTGGCCGAGATCAACGCCGGCCGCGCGCAAGTCTATCGCGAGGCGGCCGCCAAGAGCGGGGCCACGCCCGAAGCAGCCGGCGCCGCAGCCTTCGTCACCACCATCATGCCCAGGTTGGCGCCTGGCCAGTACTACAAGCCCAACGGCGGCGGCTGGGTGAAGAAGTAAGAGGGCGCGCGCCCTCGGAACTTCCTCTCCCGGCGAAGCTGGGAGAGGGGGACCGTCTGCCGAGCGTAGCGAAGAGCGGGCGGTGGAGAGGGCAGGCCGCCGCAGAGAACTTAGGAAGTTTGTGCTGAGTGGCGGGGCGGATAGCGCCGCGCGTGGGGCTTGCCCTTTCCACCGCCCGGTGTTCCCCGGGCGGTCCCCGTCTCCCGCGTTGCGTTGCGGGAGAGGAAGTCGCACCGAAAAAAGGCTCCCGCTCGGAACCGGCTACAGCAGCCGGCGTCCGAGCGGGAGCCCCTCATTCATTTTCGCAGCTCCCCGGCAGGGGAGCTCCCGGTCAGCGCCGCGGCAGGTTCAGCTGCTCGGAGGTGATCGCGTACTTCGCCGTGGCGCAGGCGCGGGTCTTCTCCGAGATGTTCCGCCACGCAACGCGGGCTTCGTCGCGTGTCTTGAACGGGCCCAGCACGTCCGGCTGGCCGTTCTTCAGCGAGTGGAAGGTGGTGCTGGAGTATTCACCGCCGACAACCCAAAAGCGTTCCGTGGTCATGGTGCTAGTTTCCTTCAAGGATATCCGGCGGACGGGAGCGCCGCCCGCCGGGCCTGGCTCGCCTCAGGCGAACTGGTTCATGGTGTTGTGGACGCCGCCGGCCTTGAGGGCCGCTTCGCCGGCGAAGTACTCCTTGTGATCGTCGCCGATGTCGGAGCCGGACATGTTCTGGTGCCGCACGCAGGCGATGCCCTGGCGGATCTCTTCGCGCTGGACGCGGAGGACGTAGCCCAGCATGCCCTGGCTGCCGAAGTACTCCTTCGCCAGGTTGTCCGTGGACAGAGCGGCCGTGTGGTAGGTCGGTAGCGTGATCAGGTGGTGGAAGATGCCCGCGCGCTTCGCGGCGTCAGCCTGGAAAGTGCGGATCTTCTCGTCGGCTTCGATCGCCAGCGGCGTGCCGTCGTAGTCGACGCTCATCAGCTTGGCGCGGTCGTACTTGGAGACGTCCTTGCCGGCCTTTTCCATCGCGTCGTAGACCTGCTGACGGAAGTTGAGGGTCCAGTTGAACGACGGCGAGTTGTTGTAGACCAGCTTGGCCTTCGGATGGACCTTGCGGATCTGGTCCATCATGCCCGCGATCTGCTCGATGTGGGGCTTCTCGGTCTCGATCCACAGCAGGTCCGCGCCGTTGTCGATCGCGGTGATGCAGTCGAGGACGCAGCGCTCGGCGCCGGTGCCGGAGCGGAACTGGAACAGGTTGGACGGCAGGCGCTTCGGACGCAGCAGCTTGCCGCCGCGGTTGATGATGACGTCGCCGTTCTTCAGCTGCGAGGGTTCGATCTCTTCGCAGTCGAGGAAGCTGTTGTACTTGTCGCCCAGGTCGCCCGGCTCGTTGGAGACGGCGATCTGCTTGGTGAGGCCCGCGCCCAGGCTGTCGGTGCGCGCGACGATCAGGCCGTTGTCGACGCCGAGCTCAAGGAAGGCGTAGCGGACGGCCCGGATCTTCTGCAGGAAGTCCTCGTGCGGGACGGTGACCTTGCCGTCCTGGTGGCCGCACTGCTTCTCGTCGGAGACCTGGTTCTCGATCTGGATGCAGCAGGCGCCGGCCTCGATCATCTTCTTGGCCAGCAGGTAGGTGGCTTCTGCGTTGCCGAAGCCCGCATCGATGTCGGCGATGATCGGAACGACGTGGGTCTCGTAGTTGTCGATCGCGTCGGTGATCTGCTCTTCCTTGGCCTTGTCGCAGGCCTTGCGGGCGGCGTCGAGGTCGCGGAACATCATGCCGAGCTCACGGGCGTCGGCCTGGCGCAGGAAGGTGTAGAGCTCTTCGATCAGCGCGGCGACCGAGGTCTTCTCGTGCATCGACTGGTCGGGCAGCGGGCCGAACTCCGAGCGTAGCGCCGCGACCATCCAGCCGGAGAGGTAGAGGTACTTCCGCTTGGTGGTCTTGAAGTGCTTCTTGATGGAGATCAGCTTCTGCTGGCCGATGAAGCCGTGCCAGCAGCCCAGCGACTGGGTGTACTGCGACGGGTCGGCGTCGTATGCGGCCATGTCCTTGCGCATGATGTCGGCGGTGTAGCGCGCGATCTCGAGACCGGTCTTGAACCGGTTCTGCAGGCGCATGCGGGCGACGGCCTCAGGGTTGATGGCGTCCCACGCGCCGGACTTGCTGCGGACCAGTTGGCCCATCTCGATGATGTGGTCTTGGTACGACATGTGACTCTTTCGCGAATGGGTGGTCGCCGACCTTTGACAACCGTTGCTGCGGTCTAACGCCTGGAAACCCGTTAAGGAAATAGCCGTGGCCGGCTGAAAATGCCAACCTGTCATAGTCTAACCTTGTCAACTATGTAAAACTGTGACAACTCATACAGCATGGCTGTGTCGACGGACCGAAAGCTGTTCCTGGGCGCGCGTCTGAAGCGCCTGCGCCGTGATCTCGGCCTGACCCAGACGCGCATGGCCGAGGATCTGGGCGTGTCGCCGAGCTACCTAAACCTGCTGGAACGCAACCAGCGGCCGGTGACCGCCCAGGTGCTGCTGAGGCTCGCCGAGGCCTACGATCTGGACCTGAGGACGCTGTCGGCGGATCCGGAGGCCGCGGGGGCCACGGGCCTTTCGGAGGTGTTCACCGACCAGCTGTTCCGCGACCTCGGGCTTCCAAGGCACGAAATCGCCGAAGTAGCGGAAAGCGCGCCGGGCGTCGCCGAAGCGGTGGTGCGGCTCTACCGCGCCTACCTCGACCAACGGCGGCTCTCGGAGCTGGGGGCGGCGGCCCGGCCGGAGGAGGGCGCCGCGGCGTCGCCGGCGGGCATGCCCTCGGACTGGGTTCGCGACCTGATCCAGGAGCGGAAGAACCATTTCCCGGAGCTGGAGGAGGCGGCCGAGACCTTCGTCGACGAGCTCGCGGCGAGTCCGCAGGACTTCGCCTGGGCCGCGCGCGAACGGCTGTCGTCGCGCCATGGCGTGCGGGTGCAGGTGGTCCCCGTCGAGGTGCTGCCGGAGAGCGTCCGCCGCTTCGACCACCACCGCAAGCGGCTGTTCCTGTCCGAGGCGCTGACCGCGGAGGGGCGGGCGTTCTCGCTGGCCTACCAGCTCGCCATCCTGGAGCATCGCGAACTGCTGGACGGCCTGGCCGACCGGGCGGCGCCGCCGGACCGGCCGACGCGCAGCCTGCTGAAGGTTTCGCTCGCCAACTATCTCGGCGCGGCCATGCTGATGCCCTACGCCGCCTATCACGAGGCGGCCGAGCGGACGGCTTACGACATTGACCTGATGCGCGCCCGGTTCGGCGTCTCCTTCGAGCAGGCCTGCCACCGGCTGACGACGCTCTCGCGCTCAGGCGCGCGCGGCGTGCCCTTCTTCATGATCCGGATCGATTCGGCCGGGAACATCTCCAAGCGCTTCGCCGGCTCGACCTTCCCGTTCTCGCGCTTCGGCGGCGCCTGCCCGCGCTGGAACATCCACTCCAGCTTCCGCACACCCGGCCGAATCGTCACCCAGATCATCGAGACGCCCGACGGCCAGCGCTACTTCACCTTCGCCCGCACGGTGAGCCGGGTGGCGACCGCCTACGCAGGCGAGGACGCCGAGCTCGCCATCGGCATGGGCTGCGAGCTCAAGTACGCCGAGCGCCTGGCGTATGCGCGCGGCCTTGACCTGCGCGAACCACGGGCCACGCCGATCGGCCCCGCCTGCCGCATCTGCGAGCGGCCGGCCTGTCCGCAGCGCGCCGCCGAGCCGATCAGCCGCACCCTGACCGTCGACGACTTCACCAAGTCGATCTCGCCGTACCCGTTCGCGGCGAGTTGATCTTGCTCTCCACGACGTGGTGGAGAGGGCGAGCCACAAGCGCGGCGCTATCCGCCCCTCGACCCAGCGGTCCTGATTGCACTGCTTTGCGGCGGCTCGCCTCCTCCACCGCTTCGCGGGAGGAGGAAGGGTGAAAGATGTGGAATTCCCGTGGAGTGTGACTCTAGCGACCTTGCGCGAGCGGCCCGTGCAGGGTTGGATGTTCGTTTGCGGGGGACTGGCGAAGGGAGGTGGTGAGCGATGGATGAACCTGCCGACGTTCGACTTGGCCGTGGACAGCGGCTGAGCGAAGCCCTGAAGGAGGATCTGGAGCTCTACGCCGTCGCCGAGCTCGAGGAGCGGATCGACTGCTTGCGTTCAGAGATCGCGCGCGTTCAGGCGCAGATCGACCGCAAGCGGGCCGGACGCGCCGCGGCTGACGCCCTTTTCTCCCCCCGGCCGAACTAAGGTTTCGTTTGCAACCTCCTGGCACGGCTGTTGCAGCGGAACCCGCGACGACAACGACGCGTGCCGCGTCCGGGCGGTGCTAGGAACAAGATGACCGACGACTCCCTGCTGCCCTGGCGCGCCGAAACGATCCAGGATTTCGCTCGCTCGGAGCTGTTCGAGCGTACCTTCCAGGAAGGCATGGAGCTGGTCGAAGAGACCGCCGCCTACCTCGACGGGCCTGGCCGGCAGGAATCCAAGTCGCTCTCGCGCAATGCCGCGCTGGGCTACGCGTCGGAGAGCATGCGGCTCACCACCCGATTGATGCAGGTCGCCTCGTGGCTGCTGGTCCAGCGCGCCGTTCGCGAAGGCGACATGGAGCCGACCGCGGCGTGCGAGGATCGCTACCGGCTGGCCAGCGAGGATCTCGCCGCATCCGCCGCCGAGGACGAGAGCATGCCGAACGGCCTCGTCACCCTGCTCGAGCGCTCCGAGCGGCTCTACGAGCGCGTCCGCCATCTCGACCGGCGGATGTACGTCGAGGTGGACGAGACCGCCCCGCACCCGGTTCTTTCGCAGATCGACCGCCTGAAGACCGCGCTCGGCGGCTTCTGACCGCGGCCATTCCGACGCGACCGAACGCCCCCTCAGTCGCCTTCGGCGACAGCTCCCCGCTGAAGCGGTGGAGCATCTTCGCGCCTCGTTCCTCCACCGCTTCAGCGGGGGAGGTGGATCCCGCCGGTAGGCGGGAGACGAGGGGGCGTTCGGGCGAGGGACGTTAGCGACGTTGCGCCGGCTGGAGGGGCGAGGCGTCCGGCTGAGGCGGGCGCTCGGGCCGGGGCGCGACCAGCGGAGCCGCCGCCGCATCGCCGCCCGCCCGCGGATCGAAGAGGCGGCTGACGCTGAGCATGCCGCGGCCATAGGCGGCCGGTCCGCCCGGCGCGTCGACCGGCGCGGCCGCCGCCAGGACGCGCTCGGCCGCCGCCGCGCCGCTCAGCGCCGGATCGGCTTCCATCACCAGGGCGATCGCGCCGGCCACGAAGGGGGTCGCGAACGAGGTGCCGTGGGCGAACTGGCACTTGCTGCGGCAGTCGGTCAGCACCCATTGGCCGGGGGCCAGTATGTAGCGCGCGCGGGCGGCGCCGGCGCGGTTCGACCAATCCACCATCCCGCCTTCGGGGCCGGTGGCGCCCGCCACCACCATTGAGGCGGCGAACCGCGGGTCGGCGGCGTAGCGGGCCGGCCAGGCCGGATCGTTCAGGGTGTCGTTGCCGGCCGCGGCCACGATCACCGCCCCGCTTGCCGCCGCCCGAGCGAGCGCAGCCTCGAACTCGGGGCCGAGCGGGCGTCGCGCCTGCAGCGGCAGGACGATGATCCGGGCGCGGGCCGCCACTGCGTAGTCCATCGCGCGGGCGACGTCGCGGGACCAGAAGGCGCACTCGCCCTGGTAGCCGCCGTCCATGTCGGCGCGGACCTCGATCAGCGAGGCGTTGTACGCCAGGCCCACCGTGCCGACGCCGTCCAGCGCCGAGGCCAGGGGCTCGGCCACCCAGGCCCCGTGCGGGTCGCTCAAGGGGACCGTGCGCGCCGGCAGCAGGTCCACGGAGTCGCGGCGGGTGAGATTGCGCCCGAATTCGGAGCGCCGCTTGACGCCGCAGTCGACGACGGCGATGCGCACACCGCGACCGGTATAGCCGGCGGCGTAGGCGCTGCGCGCGCCGATCGCCTCCAGCGGCCAGCTGCGGCGGTACTCGATGCTCTCCGGCTGCGGCTTGCGTATGCGCGCCGCCGCGGAAGACGGAAGCCAGGCCGACCCGGCCACCGCGCCGGCGAGAATGACGGTCGCCAGGAAGCGCGGCCCTAGCCCCAAGCCCTTGAACACGCTCAACCTCTGTCGTTCCGGCAATTTCGCCGGGCGCGTCAGAATGGGTGGAGCCCGGCCTCGCGGCAAGTGGCCGGAGACATGTTTCGGGTCAGAGCTGCGCGAGCAGGTAGTCGGCCGCGGAAACCTTGAATTCGCCGGGCTGTTCGAGATTGAGCGCCGTCACCACGCCGTCCTCGACGATCATCGAATAGCGCTGCGAGCGCTTGCCCATGCCAAAGCCGGTCGCGTCCATCTCCAGCCCGATCGCGCGGGTGAAGTCGCCCGACCCGTCCGCCAGCATGACGATGTCCTCGCCCACCGCCTGATCCTCGGCCCAGGCGCGCATCACGAAGGCGTCGTTGACCGACAGGCATGCGATGGCGTCGACGCCCTTGCCGCGGATGTCGTGGGCGAGCTGCTTGAAGCCCGGCAGGTGCTTGGCTGAGCAGGTCGGGGTGAACGCGCCCGGAACGGCGAACAGCGCGATCCGGCGGCCCTTGAAGAACTCGTCGGACTTGATCGGTTTTGGCCCGTCGGGAGTCGCCTCGGCCAGGGTCACCGACGGCAGCTTGTCGCCAACCTTGATCGTCATCCGCTCTCTCCTTCTCAGGCGCCGCATGGCAACACAAATGCGCCATTGAAGCGGCGCGCAAGGATCGCGCTTGAAAGCCAAGCGATCCAGGCCAAATCTTCAAGGGATGGACGCAGGCTTTCTTTCCGGCCAGCTGCTGATCGCCATGCCGGGGATTTCGGATCCGCGGTTCGAGCGCGCGCTGATCCTGGTCTGCGCCCACGACGAGCACCACGCCATGGGGCTGGCGCTCAACCGGCCCGTCGAGGGCCTGCGCGTGCCGGACCTGCTGGAGCGGCTGGACATCAAGTCCGAGATCCGCGCCCCGCCCGACCTCGTGCTGATCGGCGGGCCGGTGGAGCGCGAGCGCGGCTTCGTGCTGCACACCGACGACTACGCCGGCGAGCATTCCATCGGCGTCGGCCAGGGCCTGACGCTCACCGCCACCCGCGACGTGCTGGAGGCGCTCGCCCAGGCCGGCGACCATCCCAGGCGCGCCCTGCTGGCCCTGGGCTACGCCGGCTGGGGCGCGGGCCAGCTGGAGCGCGAGCTGCGCGAGAACGTCTGGCTGACGTGCGACGCCGACGAGGCGCTGGTCTTCAGCGGCGACTACGAGGGCAAGTGGAAGCGCGCCCTGGCCAAGCTCGGCGTGGACCCGCAGTTCCTGAGCTCGGCCGCGGGGCGGGCGTAGGCCTCTCCCTCTCGCTGCACGCACGGGGGAGAGGGCGCTATCGCGGCTTCCGCGGCCCTGCCGGTTTCTTGGGCGGGGCGGTGCGCGGCTTGGGCTTGGCCCAGCCGGGCTTGTAGGCCTTCTTCTTGGGCGTTTCCGCTGGCCGGGCTTCGGCGGCGGCGCGGCGGGGCTGGGCCTCGCCGGCGGGCGCGCCGCGGGACCGGCGGCCAGGCGCCGGCGTGCGGGCGCGCTGGAACTGCGGTCGGTCGCCCCGCGGCAGGTTCTCCGGCGCGATGTGCTGGGCGAACTGCTCGCGGATGACCCGCGGGCCCACCTCCTCGATCTCCCCCACCTCCAGCGTCCCCAGGGCAAGGGGGCCGTAGGAGAGGCGGATCAGCCGGTTCACCTTCAGGCCCAGCGACTCCATCACCCGGCGGATCTCGCGGTTCTTGCCTTCCGCCAGCGTCACCGTGATCCAGAGGTTCGAGGCCTGCGGGCCCTCCTTGGCTTTGTCGAGCCGGGCCTCGATGGCGCCATAGCGGACGCCCTCGACCGTCACCCCTTCCTTCAGCTTGTCGAGGCGGTCCTGGGTGATCCGCCCGTGCGCGCGGACACGGTAGCGGCGCATCACGCCTCCGCCGGGCAGCTCCAGCGCTCGGGCCAGGCCGCCGTCGTTGGTCAGCAGCAGCAGGCCTTCGGAATTGAGGTCGAGCCGGCCCACCGAGATCAGCCGCGGCAACCCCTTGGGCAAGGCCTCGAACACGGTCGGCCGGCCTTGCGGGTCCTTGTGGGTGGTCATCAGCCCGACCGGCTTGTGGTAGCGGAAGAGGCGCGCCGGCTCCGCCTCGTTCACCACCTGGCCGTCGACGGTGAGGATGTCGCCCGCCTCGACCTTGACGGCCGGCGTCGTCAGCACCTGGCCGTTCAGCGCCACCCGGCCCTCCGCGATGAACCGCTCGACGTCGCGCCGGGAGCCGACGCCCGCGCGCGCGAGCGCCTTGGCCACCCTGTCGGCGCGCTCACCGCCGTCCTCCGGGCCGGGCGCTTCGGTCGAGGAGGCTTGACCGCGCGCGGGGCGGCCGCTTCGTTGCGGATCGTGGACCATGTTCAGCGCACCATGCGCATCGCCCTCGAAGCCGCGCAAGCCGCCGCCCAGGCCGGAGAGACTCCGGTGGGCGCCGTCGTCTTCGATCCCGTGACCGGCGAGGTGATCGCCATCGGCGCCAACCGGCCTATCGGCGCCCACGACCCGACGGCCCACGCCGAGATCGTCGCGCTTCGCGAAGCGGCGCGTAAGCGCGGCAATTACCGGCTGACCGATCTGGGCCTTGCGGTGACGCTGGAGCCCTGCGCCATGTGCGCCGGCGCGATCAGCCACGCGCGGATCGGGACCCTGGTGTTCGGGGCCGAGGATCCCAAGGGCGGGGCGGTCGTGAACGGCCCGCGGTTCTTCGAGCTGTCCACCTGCCACTGGCGACCCAAGGTCGAGGGTGGCGTGCTCGCCCAGGAAAGCGCCGACCTGCTGCGCGGATTCTTTCGAGCGCGGCGCGGCAAGCCGCTCACCTGAGCGCCGGCGGCTCAAATCGTGCGGGCGCATTCCTCCGGCGCCCGGAAATCCAGCTGTGTTCCGTCCGCTGAGAAAATTTTCGTCGAAACGTAGCTTCGCCATTGAACGCTCGGCTGGAGGGCTTATCTCCGTCCTTGCCCATCCTGGGCGTTTCCTCCCTATGACTTGAGCCGGGCCTTCGGGTCCGGCTCTTTTTTGCTCAGAGGCCGAGCCAGAGGCGTGCGGCCTGCAGCAGGTAGGTCAAGCCCACGAGGGTGACGATCCAGCGGGTCCAGCGCTTGAAGTCGATGTCGCTCATCCGTTCGAGGATCGCGCCGCCGACGACCGCGCCGCCCATGGAAAGAGGCACGGCGACGGCGAACACCCAGGCGGGCGGCAGGCCGTCGCGGGGCCGGGCGATCAGCGGCGCGCCGTAGACGACGATCTTGGCCAGATGCGCGAACACCTGGGTCGCCGCCTTGGTGGCGACAATGGCGTGGCGGGTGAGCTCGGTGCGCACGAAGAAGATGTCGAGCAACGGGCCGGCGACGCCGGCGGTCAGGTTGACCCCGGTGACCGCGACGCCGCAGACCAGGGACTGCGCCGGCCGCGCCGCGTCCAGGCGGATCCAGCGCTTCGGCAGCCACAGCAGCCCCGGAATCAGGCCCAGCAGCAGGTAGAGCAACGGTTTGGAGGGCGTGAAGGTCAGCGCGGCCACGACGAGGGCCGCCAGCAGGGAGCCCGCGGCGTAAACGCCGATGATGTCCCAGCGGACGTGGCGGCGGTGCAGGATCGCACGCCAGCCGTTGGCGACCAGCTGCAGCAGGCCGTGGGTGACGAAGGCGGCCTGCACCGGCAGCACCAGCGCCAGCGCGCCCATCAGGATTAGCCCGCCGGCCATGCCGAACACCCCCGACAGCGTCGCGGTGACGAAGGCTGCGGCCAGGATGAAGAGCGAGGTGACGAGGCTCACCCCCGCCGCTTACATCCGCCAAGCTTGGCGGTCGAGAAAATGAGGTTGGTCGAACGCTTCCTTGGCCTGGGGCGTCGCACCGGATCTAAAGCTGGCCGAGCGACGTCGTGGCGTGAGAAGGCATGACGATGGAAAGGCTTCTGGTGGCGGTGCTGGCGGGCGGGGAGGGGCGTCGGATGGGCGGCCTCAAGGCTCTGCGCCCGTTTCGCGGCGCGCCGCTGGTGGCGCACGCGCTCGCCCAGGCGCGGGGCTGGTCGGACGCCGTCGTGGTGGCGGTCCGCGATCCGGCCCAGGTCGCGGGCGCGGTCGACGCGCCCCTGGTGACGGACCGGCCGGACGTGGCGGGACCGCTGTCCGGCCTCGCGGCCGCGTTCGCGCATGCGTCGATCTCGGGCGCGGGCCTGCTCCTGACGATACCCTGCGACACGCCGCGCCTGCCAGCCGATCTCCCCGTTCGACTCGAGGCCGCGCTGACGCCCGAGGTCCTCGCGGTCCTGCCGGCGGCGAACGGCAGGCTGCAGCCGGCCTGCGGCCTCTGGCGGACGTGCGCGGTGGAGCTGTTGGCCGACTATCTCGCCACCGGCGGCAGCTCGCTATGGGGCTTCGCGCAGGCCTGCGGACTCGCGACCGTCGAGTTCGGCGCGGACCCGCGCTTCGCCAACGCCAACACCCCGGCGGACCTGGCGCGGTTGGAACACGATCCCTAGAGCACGCTGACAGACCTCGTCGCCGCCGGGAGGCCATCCTCGCGACCCTTCCATCCGGGCTAATCCCGAGCGTCGCGCAAAATGTCATCCCGGAAGCCGCGGCGCGGCGCTTCGCGCCGGCTCTAGACTAGGCCGCCCGTCGGCGCGGGGCGCGGAGGCTCCGCTCGGCCTCGCCCATGTAGTCGCGGGTGAGCGGAACCGCGTCGACCTTCTTGGCGAGCTGCAGCTGGAAGACCATGTGGCCGCGGTAGCGGAAGGCGATCTCGCTCAGGCAGAGATAGAACTCCCACATCCTGCAGAACCGCTCGTCGTACATCCGCGCGATCTCCGCCCGCCGCGCGGTGAAGCGTTCCCGCCAGGCCCGCAGCGTGTCGGCGTAATGAAGGCGCAGGACCTCGATGTCGGTGACGATCAGCCCGGCGCGCTCGACCGCCGCCAGCACTTCGCTCAGCGCCGGGATGTAGCCGCCGGGGAAGATGTGCTTGGCGATCCAGGGCTGCGTCAGCGAGGGGCCTTCCGAGCGGCCGATCGAGTGGATCACAGCCACGCCGTCGTCGGTCAGCAGCCGCGCGACCTGGTCGAAATAGGCCCGGAAGTGAGGGCGGCCGACGTGTTCGAACATCCCGACCGAGACGATGCGGTCGTAGGGGCCTGCGACGTCGCGGTAATCGGTGAGCGAGAAGCGGGCCCGGCCGGCCAGGCCCGCCGCCTCGGCCCGCCTCTGCGCGACCGCGAGTTGCTCGGTGGAGAGGGTCACGCCGTCGACAACGGCGCCGCTCTCCTGCGCCAGGGTCAGCCCAAGCCCGCCCCAGCCGCAGCCGATGTCGAGCACCCGGTCTTCCGGCTTGAGCAGCAGCTTGGCCGCGAGATGTCGCTTCTTGGCGAGCTGGGCCTCCTCCAGGCTGGCGCCCGGGTGGGGGAAGTAGGCGCAGGAGTACTGCATGTCGGCGTCGAGGAAGAGCCGGTAGAAGTCGGCCGACAGGTCGTAGTGATGGGCGACGTTCCGGCGCGCGGCGAGGCGCTGGTTGGCCTGCAGCCGCTGGTCGAGCCACCAGCGCGCGAGCGCGCCGGCGGGTTTCAGCGGCCGATACTTGGCGTTGCGCCCGATGATGTCGACGAAGTCGTAGACCGAGCCCCGCTCCAGCACGAGGCCGCCGTACATATAGGCTTCGCCGACGGCCAGGCCCGGATTGGCGGCGATCCGCGCCAGCCAGCGTTTCGAAGTGATCGACACCACGACCGGCGGACCTGCGCCGTCGCCCAGCGCGAGCGGCGGGCCGACCGGCAGGCGAACGGTCAAGGCGCCGTCGCGAATGACCTTGCGCAGGAAGGATTGCAGGGCCATGTCCACCCCCTCGTTCCTAACGGGAGGAACGATGACCGAACTCTGCAGTTCCGTGAACGTTAATTTGCGAATTCGGTTTCGACCTCCCGCCTCCGCGCCTTGACTCCAAAATCATCGGCTCCTAAGTCGTCGGCGTCGTTGGCACTCAGGGGGCTCGACTGCTAACAGAGTTAGCGCCTCTCCCGATCAGCGCCGGCGTCGTTATCAACTCAACCGTCTCGAACGGAGATAGAGCACAATGGCGTTTCGTCCTCTGGGAGACCGCGTCCTCATCAAGCGCGTCGAGGAAGAAGAGAAGACCCGGGGCGGGATCATCATCCCCGACACCGCGAAGGAAAAGCCGCAGGAAGGCGAGGTCGTCGCCGTCGGCCCCGGCGCGCGCGACGACAGCGGCAAGATCCAGGCCCTCGACGTGAAGGCCGGCGACCGCATCCTGTTCGGCAAGTGGTCCGGCACCGAGGTCAAGCTCGACGGCAAGGACCTGCTGATCATGAAGGAAAGCGACATCCTGGGCGTGCTGGAGGCGTAAGGCGCCCCGACCCCGGAATTTCGCACCCAAACCTATTTCAGAAAGGACAGCGATCATGGCTGCCAAAGATGTCTATTTTGCTTCCGACGCGCGCGACAAGATGCTGCGCGGCGTCAACATCCTCGCCAACGCGGTGAAGGTCACCCTGGGCCCTAAGGGCCGCAACGTGGTCATCGAAAAGTCGTTCGGCGCGCCGCGCTCGACCAAGGACGGCGTGTCGGTCGCCAAGGAAATCGAACTGGCTGACAAGTTCGAGAACCTGGGCGCCCAGCTGATCCGCGAAGTCGCCTCCAAGACCAACGACAAGGCCGGCGACGGCACCACCACCGCCACGGTGCTGGCGCAAGCCATCGTCACCGAAGGCCTGAAGTCGGTGGCCGCCGGCATGAATCCGATGGACCTGAAGCGCGGCGTCGACAAGGCGGTCGCCAAGGTCGTCGAAGAGATCAAGTCGAGCTCGAAGAAGGTCTCCGCCAACAGCGAGATCGCCCAGGTCGGCACCATCTCCGCCAACGGCGACGTCGAAGTCGGCGACATGATCGCCAAGGCGATGGAAAAGGTCGGCAACGAAGGCGTCATCACCGTCGAGGAAGCCAAGACCGCCGACACCGAGCTGGACGTGGTCGAGGGCATGCAGTTCGACCGCGGCTACCTGTCGCCCTACTTCATCACCAACGCCGAGAAGATGGAGGCCGACCTCGAAGAGCCGCTCATCCTGCTCTTCGAAAAGAAGCTCTCCTCGCTGCAGCCGCTGCTGCCGGTGCTGGAAGCGGTGGTCCAGTCGGGCCGTCCGCTGCTGATCATCGCCGAAGACGTCGAAGGCGAAGCGCTGGCGACCCTGGTGGTCAACAAGCTGCGCGGCGGCCTGCGCGTCGCGGCGGTCAAGGCGCCGGGCTTCGGCGATCGCCGTAAGGCGATGCTGGAAGACATCGCCATCCTGACCGGCGGCCAGCTGATCAGTGAAGACCTGGGCATCAAGCTCGAGAACGTGTCGGTCGACATGCTCGGCAAGGCCAAGAAGGTCACGATCACCAAGGAAAACACCACGATCGTCGACGGCTCGGGCGACAAGGCCGGCATCGAAGGCCGCGTCTCCCAGATCAAGCGCCAGATCGAGGACACCACCTCCGACTACGACCGTGAGAAGCTGCAAGAGCGTCTCGCCAAGCTCGCGGGCGGCGTCGCGGTGATCCGCGTCGGCGGCGCGACCGAAGTCGAAGTGAAGGAAAAGAAGGACCGCGTGGACGACGCGCTGAACGCCACCCGCGCCGCGGTGGAAGAAGGCATCGTTCCGGGCGGCGGCGTCGCGCTGCTGAAGGCCTCGAAGGTGCTCGACGGCTTCAAGGGCGACAACGACGACCAGGAAGCCGGCGTCGCCATCGTCCGCCGCGCCCTGCAGTCCCCGATCCGTCAGATCGCCGAGAACGCCGGCGTGGAAGGCTCGATCGTGGTCGGCAAGGTGCTGGAGAACAGCTCGGCCACCTTCGGCTTCAACGCCCAGACCGAAGAGTACGTCGACTTGGTGCAGGCCGGCGTCATCGATCCCGCCAAGGTCGTTCGCACGGCTCTGCAGGACGCCGCCTCGGTGGCCGGCCTGATGATCACGACGGAAGCCGCGATCGTCGAAGCGCCGAAGAAGAACGCCCCGGCCATGCCCGGCGGCGGCATGCCCGGCGGCATGGGCGACATGGACTTCTAAGTCCAGTCGACCAGCGACATTGAGATGGGGGCGGGGCCGCAAGGTCCCGCCCTTTTTCTTTCTTCTCCCATCTGCGATGGGAGAGGAAGGGCGCTACCGCTTCGCGTCGCCCAGCACCATCCCGCCGATCCAGCTGGTGACGCCGGTGACGATGGCGGCGAGCACCCCGGGGATCAGGCCGTCCACATGGAAGCCGCGAAGCAGCACGGCGACGAGGCCGATCATCATCGCGTTCACCACCAGCAGGAACAGGCCCAGCGTCAGCAGGGTCAGGGGCAGGGTGAGCACGAAGACCACCGGCCGGACGAAGGCGTTGACGACCCCCAGCAGCAGCGCCGCGGCGATCAGGCTGCCGATGCTGTCGTAGCCGACGCCGCGGACCAGGTGGGCGGCGATGGCGAGGCCGGCTGCGGCGAAGATGGCCCGGACGATGAACCTGGCTAGCATGACGCCTCCGACGGATCTGACGCGCGCCCAGCGTTAGAGCTGTCGGCCGCCTTGGCCATTAGATCGGGGTCGTTCGATGTTGCGCAAGCTTCTGCTCGTCGTGAGCCTGTTGGCGGCGGCGGTTCCGGCGGCCGCGCAGCCCCGCGGCGGCGAAGGGTCGGACGGCGCGCCGCATCGCCACCGGCTGTTCATCAGTCCGTCGGGCGAGCCCTTCCGCGGGCGCGGCGGGCTGGACGCCTGGTTCGCGCAGGCCGACGCCAATCAGGACGGCGCGATCACCGAGGCGGAGTTCGCCGCCGATGCGGCGCGGGCCTTCAGCCTCTTCGACACCGATGGGAACGGCGTGATCAGCGGTCTGGAGATCCAGGCCTACGAGCGGGACCGTGCGCCCGAGATCACCGAGCTCTTCTTCGGCGGGGAAGGACGCGGCGGAGGCGGCGCCGGCTGGCGGCGGCGCGGGGGGCGCGGTCACGGCGGCGATCCCGGCGCCGGCCGCGCCGCCAAGGCCGAGCAGGAGGCCTTCTTCGGCGCGGGCCAAACCGGGGCGGCGCGCTTCTCGCTGCTCAACGAGCCGGAGCCCCTGCTCGCCGCCGACGCCGACGTGGACGGCAAGGTCACCCGCGCGGAATGGGACCGCCGCACCGTCCGCCGCTTCGCCGAGCTCGACCGCGACAAGACTGGCAAGCTGACCCTGGAGGAGCTGAAGGCGCGATCGAGCAAGCGGTGACGGAACGCCCCCTCAGTCGGCTTCGCCGACAGCTCCCCCGCTGCGCGGTGGAGCGTCTTCGCACTCGGATCCTCCACCGCGCAGCAGGGAAGGTGGATCCCGCCACAAGGCGGGAGACGGAGGAGGCGTTCTACTCCGCGGCGACCACGTCCACCTGCGGCACGTGCTGCGACAGCCGCCCGCCGACGCGGATCGGTTCGATGCGGCGGGCGAGGCCCGTGCCGGCGTGGGTCTCGACGAACACGCCGCAGACGGTCGCCGGTCCGCTGGCCGGCTTGTAGCGGCCGCCGGAGATGCGGGTGGTGAAGCGCCGGATCGGCTCTTCCTTGTCGTTGCCGATGACGCTGTCGTAGTCGCAGCAGCCGCCGGCGTCGGTTTGGAAGGCGGTGCCGCCGGGTAGGATCTGGGCGTCGGCGGTCGGCACGTGGGTGTGGGTGCCCACCACCAGGCTCGCGCGGCCGTCGCAGAAATGCCCCATGGCCATCTTCTCGGAGGTGGCTTCGGCATGCATGTCGACGACCACCGCGTCGGCCGCCGCCCCCAGCGGGCAGGCCTCCAGCTCGCGGTCGACCGCGGCGAAGGGGTCGTCGAGGCTGTCCATGTGCACCCGGCCCAGCAGGTTCACCACAAGGATCCGCTTGCCGCCCTCGGTCTCGAACAGCTGGGCGCCGCGGCCGGGCGCGGAGGCGAGCACCGGATAGTTCAGCGGCCGGATCAGGCGAGGCTCGCGGACGATATAGGTCAGCGCCTCCTTCTGGTCCCAGGCGTGGTTGCCGAGCGTGAGGCAGTCGGCGCCGGCCTCGAACAGGTCCCGCGCCGTCGATTCAGTGATGCCGAAGCCGGCCGCCGCGTTCTCCGCGTTGACGATGACAAACTCGAGCCCGAGCTTGCGGCGCAAGGCGGGCAGGTGCTCGCCCAACCCCTCTCGGCCCGAGCGGCCGATCACGTCGCCGAAAAAAGCAATCCGCATAGGCCGTCCTTAACGCACTAACGCACTTCGATGTAGCCCATCTCGGTCAGGATGGCGTCGAGCCGCTCGTCGTGCGCTTCGTCGGGCAGTTGGTCGACTTCCTGGCCGGCATAGGCAAGGCCGATGACGAAAACCGGTTTGCGGGCGCGAAGGTTCGAAAGCGTCCGGTCGTAATGGCCGGCTCCCTGTCCCAACCGGCGGCCGGCGCGGTCGAAGGCCAGCACCGGAGCGATGACGAGGTCGGGCTCGACAGCAGCCGCCCGCGGCGGGGGCGCGGGGATGCCGAAGGCGTCCGGCTCCAGCCGCACGGCCTCGTCCCACAGCCGGAAATCCAGCGGGCCGTCGCGGCAGGCGGCGGCGGGCAGGGCCGCGCGGGCGCCGCCCTGGCGCATCCGCGGGAGCAGCGGGCGTGGGTCGATCTCCGAGCCCGCGGGCTGGTAGAGCGCGAAGACCGCGAACGGTGGCAAGCGTTCCAGCGGGAGCTGGGCGGCGGCGCGTTTCGCCGCATCCGGGATTTCGGCGGCGAGGCGTCGGCGCAGGCCGCGCAGCCGCACGCGCAGCGCCGTCTTGGCGGCAGGCAGGGACACGAGCTCGATCGTCCAGAAAAGTGGTGGCGGCGCCGCGAGAGCCGTGAAGGACTGTGCATCCCCTCGACCTGGATACACCAGGTGGGCGCCGTGTGCCTGGGACCACGATCCCGGACAGGGACAGCTCCCTTTGAGAGAATTAAGGTCGCTGGGATATGTTCGCCTTCGACGCGAGCCGCAGCTGACCCGCCGAGGCTTCAAGGTAGTGGGTGAGGGCGCGGTTCTCAAGGCTGAGGACGAACGCCCCCTCAGTCCGCTTCGCGGACAGCTCCCCCGCTTGGCGGTGGAGCATCTTGACGCTCGGATCCTCCACCGCGGAGCGGGGGAGGTGGATCGGCGCGAAGCGCCGAGACGGAGGGGGCGTTAGGTCAAGCCGTCTCTTCCCCAGCCAGCTTCTCCACCCGGCGCGCGGCGTTCTCTAGGGCGGCGACGGCGCGGGCCTCCATGCGGGCGTGGTCGGACTGCAGGCGCCCGAGCTCGCCCTGGACCGCGGCCATGCGAGCCTTGGTCTCGGCCAGCTCGTCGGCCAGCATCAGCGCGCCCATCAGGAAGAGGCGAGTGTCGCCGAGCTGCCCGAGCTGCGCCCCGACCTGCTGCACGTGGCGATCGAACAGCCGGGCGAGCTCCAGCAGATGGCCCTCCTGGCCGTCCTCGCAGCCCACCACATAGGGGCGTCCGTTTACGTTCAATGTGACCTGGGCCATGTCAGCCTCCGCCGGCGCCGGCGCCGTTGAGCGCTGCGCGGATTTCCGAAATGGCGCGACCGAGCGCCGCAGACGCCTCGGCCCCCGCCGCTTCCAGCTCGCGCTCACGGGCGCGGGCCCGTTCCAACTCTACGGCCAGATCGCCGCCATCGTCACTTCGATCGAACAGGTCGCCGCGCTCGGACGCGCGTCCCTGCAGCCGCTGCTCCAGGGCGGAAACGGCGCGTTCCAGCCGCTTGGCGGCCAGCTCCAGCGCGCTCTCGCCGGCGGTCTCCCGGATCATGCCCGCTCCATCACCTCAAGGCTTCGCCGGTAATCTATAGAGCGTCGTCCAGTTCCTCCAGATGGCGCTGCGCTTCCTTGACCATGAGGCCCGCGCGTGCGAGGGCGCGCGCACGCCCTCTTCACCCAAAACTGGATCGAAATGCCCGCCAATCTCCAGACCATGGCCGACGCGATCCGCGTGCTTTCGATGGACGCGGTCGAACAAGCCAATTCCGGCCACCCCGGCATGCCGATGGGCATGGCCGACGTCGCCGCCGTGCTCTGGACCAAGTTCCTCAAATACGACGCCAGCCGGCCTGACTGGGCCGATCGCGACCGTTTCGTGCTGTCGGCAGGCCACGGCTCGATGCTGCTCTACAGCCTGCTTCACCTGACCGGCTTCAAGGCCATGACGATGGAGCAGATCAAGGTCTTCCGGCAGCTGAATTCCAAGACCCCCGGCCACCCGGAGCACGGGCACACGCCGGGCGTCGAGACCACCACCGGCCCGCTCGGTCAGGGCCTCGCCACCGCCGTCGGCATGGCGATCGCCGAGCGTCACCTGGCGGCGCGCTTCGGGGCCGACCTGGTCGATCACCGCACCTGGGTCGTCGCCGGCGACGGCTGCCTGATGGAGGGCGTCAGCCACGAGGCCATCAGCCTTGCGGGGCGGCTGAAGCTCGCGCGCCTCACCGTGCTGTGGGACGATAACAACATCACGATCGATGGGGCCGTGGCGCTCTCCGACGTCACCGACCAACTCGCCCGTTTCAAGGCCGCCGGATGGGTGGTGAAGGCGATCGATGGCCACGACGTGGGCCAGATCCGCCGCGCTCTGGCCTGGGCGACCAAGCAGGACCGTCCGTCGCTGATCGCCTGCAAGACCCGGATCGGCAAGGGTTCGCCCAACTTCGAGGGCACCCACGACGTGCACGGCAAGGCGCTGGGCAAGGCCGAGGTCGCCGCCACGCGCGAGAACCTGGGCTGGCCGCATGAAGCCTTCGTCGTGCCCGATGAGGTCTCCCGCAGCTGGCGCGCCGCCGGCCGCCGGGGCGGCAAGGATCGCAAGGCGTGGGAAGCGCGCCTCGCCGCCTCGCCGCACCGCGCCGAGTTCGAGCGCGCCCAGGCGGGCGAGCTGCCGAGGCGCGCCTTCGAGCGGCTGGACGCCTTCATCGCCGAGGCCGAGGCCTCCAAGCCGGCCGCCGCCACGCGCCAGCATTCGGGCTCGGTGCTGGAGAAGATCTTCACGGACATTCCCGAGCTGATCGGCGGCTCGGCCGACCTGACCGGCTCGAACAACACCTTCGTCAAGAACACCCAGATCCTCGACGCCCCGGACTACGCCGGCCGCTACGTCAACTACGGCGTGCGCGAGTTCGGCATGACGGCGGCGATGAACGGCATGGCGCTGCACGGCGGGGTGATCCCCTACGGCGGGACCTTCCTGGTCTTCAGCGACTATGCGCGGCCCGCGATCCGACTCGCGGCCCTGATGGGCTTGCGGTCCATCTTCGTCGGCACCCACGACTCCATCGGCCTGGGCGAGGACGGTCCGACCCACCAGCCGGTCGAGCACCTGGCGTCGTTGCGCGCCATGCCCAACCTCAACGTCTTCCGCCCCGCCGACGCGGTGGAGACGGCCGAGTGCTGGAAGCTGGCGCTGGCGGCGACGACCACGCCGTCGGTGATGGCGCTGTCGCGTCAGAAGGTTCCGGCCGTGCGGGTCGATCCGATCGGCGAGAACCTCTCGGCCCGCGGCGCCTACCAGCTGGCGGCGGCCGGCCATCCGGCGCGGGTGACGCTGTTCGCTTCGGGCTCGGAGGTCGGCGTGGCGATGGGTGCGCGCGACATCCTGGAAGCCGAACGGATCGGCGCGCGGGTGGTCTCGGTTCCCTCGTTCGAGCATTTCGAAGCGCAGCCCACCGACTACCAGGCCGCGCTGATCGGCGAGACGGAGGTGAGGGTCGCGGTGGAGGCCGGGGTTCGCATGGGCTGGGATCGCTTCATCGGAACCGACGGCGTGTTCGTCGGCATGAGCGGCTTTGGCGCGAGCGCCCCCGACAAGGTCCTGTTCGAACACTTCGGCCTCACAGCCGAGGCGGTCGCCCGCGCGGCCAAGGCGAAGCTGGTCTGACAATGCGCCCCAATCCGGTAAGGCTGGGAACGCCGCTTTCTCCTTCCGCCGTGCGGGTGATGCTGCTCGGCGCCGGCGAGCTCGGCAAGGAAGTGACGATCGAACTGCAGCGGCTCGGCTGCGAGGTGATCGCGGTCGACCGTTACGCGAACGCGCCGGCCATGCAGGTCGCCCACCGCAGCCATGTGATCACGATGACCGACGCCGCCGCCCTGCGCGCGGTGATTGAGCAGGAACGGCCGCATCTGGTGGTGCCGGAGATCGAGGCGATCGCCACCGACGAACTGGTCAGCATCGAAGCCGAGGGGCTGGCCCGCGTCGTCCCCACGGCCCGCGCCGCCCAGCTGACCATGAACCGGGAGGGCATCCGCAGGCTTGCGGCCGAAGAGCTGAAGCTGCCGACCAGCCCCTACGCCTTCGCCTCCACCGAGGCCGAGCTCGCCGAGGCTGCGGCGGAGGTGACGGGCTTCCCGTGCTTCGTGAAGCCGGTGATGTCCTCGTCCGGCAAAGGCCAGTCCTACGTCGAGGGCCCCGATGGGATCGCGGCCGCCTGGCGCTACGCCCTGGAGGGTGGGCGCGTCGAGCAGCCGCGCGTCATCGTCGAGGGCAAGGTCGCGTTCGATTTCGAGATCACCCTGCTCACGGTTCGCGCCCGCGGGCCGGACGGCGAGACGCTCACCGCCTTCTGCGAGCCGATCGGCCACCGCCAGGTGAAGGGCGACTATGTCGAGAGCTGGCAGCCGCAGGGCATGGCGCCGGGCGCGCACCGCAAGGCGCGCGACATCGCCCGCGCGGTCACCGACGCGCTGGGGGGCTGGGGGATCTTCGGGGTCGAGCTGTTCGTGAAGGGCGACGAGGTCTGGTTCTCGGAAGTGAGCCCCAGGCCGCACGACACGGGCCTCGTCACCCTGGCCAGCCAGGTGCAGAGCGAGTTCGCCATCCACGCCCGCGCCATCCTCGGCCTGCCGGTCGACGTGCGGCTGCGGGAGCCCGCCGCCAGCGCCGTGATCTACGGCGGCGTGGAGGCCGAAGGCGTGGCCTACGAGGGCGTGATCGAGGCGCTCCGCACGCCGGGCGCGGACCTGCGCCTGTTCGGCAAGCCGGTCAGCTTCGAGCGCCGCCGGATGGGCGTGGCGCTCGCCAGGGCCGGCGCCGTCGACGAAGCCCGCGAACGCGCCAAAGAAGCCGCGGCCAAGGTGCGGGTGGTGAAGGGGTAGCTGAACGCCGCCTCCGTCTCGGCGCGCGCCGGGCCGATCCACCTCCACCGCTTTAGCGGGGGAGCTGTCGGCGAAGCCGACCGAGGGGGCGTTCGTAAGATGGCAAGCCGAGCCGCACTCAACCCCGCATCGCAACCGAGCTCCTGGCACATTTTCTGCTGCAACGCAGAAGCTTAACGGTTGCAGGGGGTTGACACCGCTCGCCCCGGACCGAAAAACGACGCCCCGATTACCGCGGCGAAACACCGCGCGTTGCTAAGGAGACCTGCTCATGCCCGTCCGCGTCGCCATCAACGGTTTCGGTCGGATCGGCCGACTGGTCCTGCGCTCGATCGTCGAGCACGCGCGGAACGACATCGAGGTCGTGGCCATCAACGACCTGGGCCCCGTGGAGACCAACGCCCACCTGCTGCGCTACGACAGCGTGCACGGCCGCTTCCCGGCCAATGTGACCGTCGACGGCGACACGATCGACGCCGGCCGCGGCAAGATCAAGGTCACGGCCATCCGCAACCCGGCCGAGCTTCCGCACAAGGAACTGGGCGTCGACATCGCGCTGGAGTGCACCGGCCTCTTCACCTCCAAGGACAAGGCCAAGGCCCACCTCGACGCCGGCGCCAAGCGGGTGATCGTCTCGGCCCCTTGCGACGACGCCGACCGCACCATCGTCTACGGCGTGAACCACGAGAGCCTGACCAAGGACGACCTGGTCATCTCCAACGCCTCGTGCACCACCAACTGCCTGGCGCCGGTCGCCAAGGTGCTGCAGGACCTTTGCGGCATCGAGCGCGGCTACATGACGACGATCCACTCCTACACCGGCGACCAGCCGACGCTGGACACCCTGCACAAGGATCTCTACCGCGCCCGCGCCGCGGCGCTGAACATGATCCCGACCTCGACCGGCGCGGCCAAGGCCGTGGGCCTGGTGCTGCCGCAGCTGAAGGGCAAGCTGGACGGCTCCTCGATCCGCGTGCCGACTCCGAACGTCTCCGTGGTCGACCTGAAGTTCGTCCCGGGCCGGACGATCACCAAGGAAGAGATCAACGAGGCGCTCATCGCCGCGGCGAGCTCCGGCCCGCTGAAGGGCGTGCTGGCGGTCACCAACGATCCGCTGGTGTCCTGCGACTTCAACCACAACCCCGCCTCCTCGACCGTGGCTCTGCCGCAGACCCAGGTGATCGAAGGCCAGCTCGGCCGCGTCCTCTCCTGGTACGACAACGAGTGGGGCTTCTCGACCCGGATGAGCGACACCGCCGTGGCGCTGGCGAAGCTGATCTGACGAGTTGATGGCGCTGGCCTTCTCCGCACTCACCTCCCCCGCGCAGCGGCGGGAGGGGGACCAGCCGCCGAAGAGCGGCTGGTGGAGGGGGCAGGACATGCGCTCCGCCGTTCAACCTGCAAACAAGACTTCATCAGGATCAGCGCCTGGGGCTCGCCCCCTCCACCGCCCGGTGTTCCCCGGGCGGTCCCCCTGCCGCCGCTTCGCGGGGGAGGTGAGGCGCTGCGCAAGGACCCACGCATGACCTTCAAGACCCTCGACGACGCGGATCTGGCCGGCAAGCGGGCTCTGGTCCGCGTGGACTTCAACGTGCCCATGGCCGACGGCCGGGTGACGGACGACACGCGGCTGAAGGCGGCGCTGCCGACGATCGAGAAGCTGCGGAAGGGCGGGGCCCGGGTGATTCTGCTGGCGCACTTCGACCGTCCGAAGGGCAAGCGGGTCCCTGAGATGAGCCTGAAGCCGGTGGTCGAGCCGCTGTCGAAGCTGCTCGGCGCGCCGGTCGCCTTCGCCGACGACTGCGTCGGCCCGCAGGCCAAGGCCGCGGCGGACGCGCTGGAGGACGGCAGCGTGCTGCTGCTAGAGAACGTCCGCTACCACGCCGGCGAGGAGAAGAACGATCCGGAGCTGGCGCGCGAGCTCGCGGCCAACGGCGATCTCTACGTCAACGACGCCTTCTCGGCCGCGCACCGGGCGCACGCTTCGACCGAAGGCCTGGCGCACGTCCTGCCGGCCTATGCGGGCGAGCAGATGCGCCGCGAGCTGGAGGCGCTGGACGCCGCGCTCGGCAGTCCCAAGCGCCCGGTGCTGGGCATCGTCGGCGGCTCCAAGGTCTCGACCAAGCTCGACCTGCTGAACAACCTCGTCGGCAAGCTCGATCGCCTGGCGATCGGCGGCGGCATGGCCAACACCTTCCTGGCCGCGCAGGGGATCGATGTCGGCGCGTCGTTGTGCGAGCACGACCTGGCCGACACTGCCCGCCAGATCATGGCCACCGCCAAGGTGAAGGGCTGCGAGCTCCTGCTGCCGATCGACGTGGTCGTCGCCGAGAAGGTGGAACCCGGTGCGAGCTCGGCCGTTCGTGACCTGAATGCGATCGGGCCGTCCGACCGCATCCTCGACGCTGGACCGAAGACCTTGGCCAAGCTGATCGCGGCGATGGACGCCTCGGCCACCCTCGTCTGGAACGGACCGCTCGGGGTGTTCGAAGTGCCGCCCTTCGACAAGGCGACCGTCGAGGCCGCCCGCCACGCCGCCGCGCTCGCCAGCAGCGGCAAGATCGTGGCGGTCGCCGGTGGCGGTGATACCGTGGCGGCTCTGAATGCGGCCGGCGCCACAAATGAGTTCACGTTCGTCTCTACGGCTGGCGGCGCGTTTCTTGAATGGATGGAGGGAAAGGTGCTGCCCGGCGTGGCGGCGCTGACCCGATAATAGACAGGGGTATTCGCGATGGCGCGCATCACGCTTCGGCAGCTTCTCGATCACGCGGCTGAGAACGGCTACGGCGTCCCGGCCTTCAACATCAACAACATGGAGCAGGCGCTGGCGATCATGGAGGCCGCCGAGGCCACCGACTCGCCGGTGATCATGCAGGCAAGCCGCGGCGCGCGCTCCTACGCCAACGACATCGTGCTGAAGCACCTGATCGACGCCATGGCCGAGATGTATCCGCACATCCCGATCTGCATGCACCAGGATCACGGCAACAACGAAGCCACCTGCGCCACGGCGATCCAGTACGGCTTCACCAGCGTGATGATGGACGGGTCTCTGAAAGCCGACGCCAAGACCCCGGCGGACTACGATTACAACGTCCGCGTGACCAAGGCGGTCGTCGACATGGCCCACTGGGTTGGGGCCTCGGTTGAGGGCGAGCTCGGCGTGTTGGGCAGCCTTGAGACCGGCATGGGCGAGAAGGAGGACGGCCATGGCTTCGACGGCAAGCTGGAGCACGATCAGCTGCTGACCGATCCCGACCAGGCGGTCGAGTTCGTCAAGGCCACCGAGGTCGACGCGCTGGCCATCGCCATGGGCACCAGCCACGGCGCCTACAAATTCACCCGCAAGCCGGACGGCGCGGTGCTGGCGATGAACGTGATCGAGGAGATCCACCAGCGCCTGCCCAACACCCACCTCGTGATGCACGGCTCCTCTTCCGTGCCGCAGGACCTGCAGGACCTGATCAACAAGTACGGCGGTGAGATGCCCCAGACCTGGGGCGTGCCGGTGGAAGAGATCCAGCGCGGCATCAAGCACGGCGTGCGCAAGATCAACATCGACACCGACAACCGCATGGCGATCACTGCCGCGATCCGCCAGGTGTTCGCCGAGAAGCCCAGCGAGTTCGATCCGCGCGGCTATCTGAAGCCGGCCAAGGAAGCCATGCGCAAGGTCTGCGTCCAGCGGTTCGAGGAGTTCGGCGCCGCCGGCCACGCCTCGAAGATCAAGGCGCTGCCGCTCTCGGCCATGGCCAAGCGCTACGCCGCGGGCGAACTGGCGCCCCAGATCGGCATCACTCGCCAGGCCGCGGAATAGGCCGAGCGCACGATTCGAGTTCGGAAAGGCCGCCGGGCGACCGGCGGCCTTTTTCATTGCCGGCTTGACTGTCGCAGCGTCTCAACGCCCCCTCAGTCAGCTTCGCTGACAGCTCCCCCGCTACGCGGTGGAGCAGCGACCTGCTCCTCCACCGCGTAGCGGGGGAGGTGGATCGCGCCGCCAGGCGCGAGACGGAGGGGCGTTACGGCGGCGAGTCCGTGCTTCGGTTCAGGAAGGTGCGCCGCCTCGATGATCGCCAAACTTCGATCCGCGCCGTTGCAGCTGCAGATGCTGATCGGCTTTCTCACCGGCCTCGTGCTGGGCCTGATCGTCAACCTGACGGCCGGGCCCGACGCGGCCTGGGTCGAGGGGCTCACCACCTACGTCACCCAGCCCGCGGCGCAGATCTTCCTGCGGCTGCTGTTCATGCTGGTGCTGCCGCTGCTGTTCTCGGCCCTGGTGATCGGCGTCGCCGAGATGGGCGACATGGGCGCGCTCGGGCGGACCGGCTGGCGCACGCTGCTGTTCACGCTCGGCCTGTCCAGCGTCGCGGTGGTCGTGGGCCTGGCGACCGTCAACCTGTTTAGGCCCGGCGACGGGGTCGATCCGGCGCTCGCCAAGCGGCTGCTGGGAGAGGCGGCGAGCGGGGCTCAGGCCATCATCGAGCGCTCGCCCAAATCGCTGCAGGGCCCAGGCGCGATCGTCGAGATCATCCCCACCAACATCGTCGGCGCCGCGGCGGACAACGCGATCCTGCCGGTGATGTTCTTCGCCCTGATGTTCGGCGTGGGCGTCGTCCTGCTGATCAACCGCAGTCCCGCCGTCGCCACGCTCAAGACCGCGATCGAGGGCCTGCTCGAGGTCTCGATGATGCTGATCAGCCTGGTGATCCGACTGGCGCCGATCGCCATCGCCTGCCTGATGTTCAACCTGGCCGCCCTGTTCGGCTGGGCGCTGCTGATCCGCCTGGGCGCCTATGTGGGCGTGGTGCTGCTGGCGCTCAGCCTGCACATGTTCGTCGTCTACTCGCTGGCGGTCTGGGCGTTCGGCGGCATGTCGCCGGTCAGCTTCTTCCGCCGGTCGCAGGAGGCGATCCTGATGGCCTTCTCGACCGCTTCCAGCAACGCGACCCTGCCCACCGCGCTGACCGTCGCCGAGCACCGGCTGAACCTGCCGCCGCGCATCTCCCGCTTCGTGCTGACCATCGGCGCCACCGCCAACCAGAACGGCACCGCCCTGTTCGAAGGCGTGACGGTGCTGTTCCTGGCGCAGTTCTTCGCGGTGGACCTCAGCCTCGCCCAGCAGCTCATGGTCATGCTGGTCTGCATCCTGGGGGGCGTCGGCACCGCGGGCGTACCGGCGGGATCCCTTCCGGTCGTGGCGATGATCCTCGGCATGGTCGGCGTGCCGCCCGAAGGCATCGGCCTGATCCTGGGCGTCGACCGCTTCCTCGACATGTGCCGCACCTCCCTGAACGTGACCGGCGACCTGGTCGCGGCGGTGGTGGTCTCCAGGCCCGAGGCCGCGGCGCGGGAAACCGCGGAATGACGAGTTCGGGAACGGCGATCTTGCAACTGGAACCTGGCGTCGGCTTGGCCTATTGCATTTGGGTATGCGCAAGCACGCCGTCGTCCTAGGGCTGACGTTCGCGGGGCTCGCCGCCTTCGCGGTGTTCGCCGGCTGGGCGTTTTTCGAAGCCTCCAAGCTGGGTGGCGGCTGGCGCAGCCTGGGGCCGATCTGGCCTTATGTCGCGGCCGGCTGCGTGGTGGTCGCCGCGCTCGCGGGCTTCCTGATGTGGCTGGCCTTCTATTCCGCCAACCACGGATACGACGACCAGTTCGATCCCGACGACCGCTACTAGGCCGGGGTCAGTGCAGGGTGGGCTTTGCGGCGTTCTTGCGCCAGAGCTCTTCGGTCAGCACGTTGGCGAAACCCATCCAGCCGACATAGGGCGCGACCATGTTCGCCGCTGGCGGATCCACCCGCCGCGCGCGCCAGGCGTAGGCCGCCGAGGCGCCCAGCGAGGCTGTCGCCGCGGCGAGCTGTCCGCCCAGCCGGCTGGGGCCCAGCGCCATCCAGGCCGCATTGAGCGCCTGAACCACGCCCCATAGCGTCAGGGCCTGGCTGCGGGCGGCGCTGCGCGGCGCGTTCCATATGCGCAGGCCGGAGACGGTCAGAGCCATGAACAGCGGCGGCCAGATCAGGGCGAACGCCTTCGGCGGCGGGTTGGCGGCCGGCTGGTCGAGCCGATCGTACTGGGCCTTTACGCGGGGATTGTCACCGGTCGGCGCATTGCGCTTCGCGATCACCGCCGAGGCCAGCACCGCGCCGGCGGTGACGCCGAGCCCCAGCAACAGATGCCGGGCGGACCGCCCCCGGCTGTTGGCCAGGCCATCCACCGCGCTTCGCAACATCGACGTCATCGGCGCCTCCTTCACCGTTGCCGGAAATCCGCAAAGCTTGCGCCGGTTCCGGGACGGCGCCGGACGCGCTAAGAGGCGGCGATGAGCGCTCCTCTTTGCCGGCTTTATCTGATCACCCCGCCCAGGCTCGATGACCTGGCGGGCTTTGGCCGCAGCCTGGCGCATGCGCTCGACGGCGGCGACGTGGCCGCCCTGCAGATCCGGCTCAAGGCGGTGGACGACGACGTCATCGCCGCCGCCGTCGACGCGCTCTCGCCGATCGCCGCGGCGCGGGACGTTGCGGTGATCCTGAACGACCGGCCGGACCTCGCGGCCAGCCTTGGCTGCGACGGTGTGCACGTCGGCCAGGAGGACGCGCCCTACGCCGAGGCGCGGCGGCTGATGGGCCGCGACCGGATCGTCGGCGTGACCTGTCACGACAGCCGCCATCTGGCGATGGAGGCGGCCGAGGCCGGGGCCGACTATGTCGCCTTCGGCGCCTTCTACCCGACGTCCACCAAGGACCCGAAGACCCGCTGCGAGCTGGAGATCCTCTCGATCTGGCAGGAGAGCATGCAGACGCCGTGCGTCGCCATCGGCGGGATCACGGTCGACAACGCGCGCGAGGTGGCGAGAGCCGGCGCCGACTTCGTCGCCGTCTCCGCCGGCGTCTGGTCCCACGGCGAGGGTCCGGCCGCGGCGGTCAAGGCGCTGAACGCGGAGATCGCGGCGGGCGTGGCGGAGCGGGGATGAGGGCGAGAGCTCCTGCAATCCTTGCCTTGGAGCGCGGCGCCCAATAGGTATCGCGCCCCATGATCAGCCAATCCGCCCTCCTGAAGGTGATGAGCGACGCCGCGCGCAAGGCCGCGCGGGGCTTGAACCGTGACTTCGGCGAGCTGGCGGAGCTGCAGGTCGCCCGCAAGGCGCCCGCCGACTTCGTCTCCGCCGCCGACATCCGCGCCGAGCAGATCCTGTTCGAGGCCCTTGCCAAAGCCCGCCCGGGCTACAGCTTCCTCGGCGAGGAACGCGGCATGGTCGAGGGTACGGACAAGACGCACACCTGGATCGTCGATCCGCTCGACGGCACCACCAACTTCCTGCACGCGATTCCACACTTCGCGATCAACATCGCCCTGCAGCGCGAAGGCGTGGTGGTCGCCGCGGTCACCTACAACCCGGTGACCAACGAGCTGTTCTGGGCCGAGAAGGGCAAGGGCTGCTACCTCAACGACCATCGCCTCAGGGTGGCCGCGCGCACCCGGATGGACGAGGCGGTGCTGGCGACAGGCATTCCCTTCCTGGGCCACGGGCAGCACGGGCGGTTCCTCAAGGAACTGCACCAGATCAGCCAGCGGGTCGCGGGCGTGCGCCGCTTCGGCTCGGCGGCGCTGGACCTCGCCTGGGTCGCGGCGGGCCGCTACGACGGCTACTGGGAGCGCGACCTGAAAGCCTGGGACATGGCGGCGGGCCTGCTGCTCGTCACCGAGGCGGGCGGCAAGGTCACCAACGCCGAAGGCGGAGACGACGTGCTGGGCGCCGGCTCGGTCGTGGCCGGCAACCTCGACATCCACCCTCAGGTGCTCGAGCGCCTGAACGCAGCGAGGTAGCGCTGGCTTAAGCCGCCTCGCCGAACTGCAGCGCTGCAAGCCGGGCGTAGAGGCCGTTCCGCGCCACCAGCTCATGGTGCGCGCCTTGTTCCACCACGCGGCCTTCGTCCATCACCACGATGCGATCGGCCTTGAGCACGGTGGCGAGCCGGTGGGCGATGACCAGGGTGGTGCGGCCGGCCATGGCGCGGTCCAGCGCGGCTTGGACGAGGTGTTCGTTCTCCGCATCCAGCGCGCTGGTGGCTTCGTCAAGCAGCAGGACGGGCGCGTCGCGCACCAGGGCGCGGGCGATGGCGAGCCGCTGGCGCTGACCGCCGGAGAGGCTGCGGGCCTTTTCGCCCACCGCCGTCTCGGCGCCCTGCGGCAGGACGTCGAGGAAGGCCTCGGCCTGGGCGGCGCGGATGGCGGCGCGCAGCGCCTCGGGTGAGGCGTCGGCGCGGCCGAAGGCGACGTTCTCCAGCGCCGAGCCGGAGAACAGCGGCGAGTCCTGGGCGACCAGCGCCATGCGCGCACGCAGCGCCGCGGGGTCGGCCTCGCGCAGATCGACGCCGTCGAATAGGATGCGCCCGTGCTGAGGATCATAGAACCTGAGCAGCAGCCGCAGGACCGTGCTCTTGCCGGCGCCGGAGGGGCCGACCAGGGCGACGCGCTCGCCTGGGCGCACCTGGAGCGAGAAATCGTGCAGCGCCGGCAGGTCTGGGCGTCCGGGATAGGTGAAGGTCACCTTGTCGAAGGCGAGCTCGCCGCGGGCGGGCGTCGGCAGCGGCCGCGGATGCGCCGGGGCCTTCACCTCGGGCTCCGCGTCCAGCAGGTCGCCGATGCGCTCCATCGCGCCGGCCGCCTTCTGCACGTCGCCCCAGGTCTCGCCGAGCGAACCGACCGCGCCGGCCGCCAGCACCGCCAGGATGGCGAACTGGATCAGGGCGCCCATCGACAGCTTGCCCTGCAGCGTCTGGTGCACGCCGAACCAGAAGATCAGCACCACGCCGCCGAACACCAGGCCGATCACCAGCGCCGTCATCAGGGCCCGCGCGCTCATCCGGCGGAGCGACATGCGGAAGGCCTCGTCGACCGCCGCGCCGAACCGATCGGCCGCCTGCTGCTCGCGGCCGAACGCCTGGACCGTCTCCAGGGCGTCGAGGCTCTCGCCGGCGTAGCCCACGGCCGAGGCGAAGCGGTCCTGGGTGCGCGCGGTGAGCTTGCGGACCTGGCGGCCGAACAGGGCCAGCGGCGCGAGCAGCACCGGGATCAGCAACAGAACGAGGCCGGTCAGCTTGAGGCTCACCGCCAGCATCAGCCCGATCGAGCCCACCAGCGTCAGGAGGTTGCGTAGCGCCACCGAGACGGAGGAACCCACCAGCGATTCGACGATCTGGATGTCGGTGGTCAGCCGCGACAGCACCTCGCCCGTGCGGGTGTGCAGGAAAAACGCTGGGTCGAGCTTGAGAATGCGGCTGTAGCTCAGCTTGCGCAGGTCGGCGACGACGCGTTCGCCCAGCTTGGTGATGAAGAAGTAACGGCCCGCGGTGCCGACCGCGAGGGTCAGCGCCACCACGCCCAGCAGCGCGAACCACGGATCCACTGCGATGGCGTGCGCATGGGCGCGCTGCGCCCGACCAAGATGATCGACCAGCAGCCGCACCGCGCAGGAGATGCCCAAGGTGGCGCTGGTCGAGACGATCAGGAACAGGGCCGAGAGCGCGGCGTCACCCCAGTGGGCGGCGACGAACGGCGCCAGCCGGCGCAGGGCGCCCACATTGCGGCTCTTGCCCCGGCGGGCCGCCGCGTCTTCCAGGCTCTGGGCCAGCGCTGCTCCGGCGCTTGGGCGCCCGGCCGCTTCTGCGCCGGGTTCTGCGGAACCGGGCGTCTCGTCGCTCATACGCGTCGCACCTTGCATTTCGAGCGGGCTTTCGGGTATAGGCCCGGCTTCGTTTTCTTGGCCGTCTCGACAGGCGGCCGGCCTTCTTGGCCGCTCCTTTACGTCAGGCGACCGCGCGATGAAACAAGACACGCATCCGGACTACCACTTCATCACCGTCGTCATGACCGACGGCTCCAGCTACAAGACCCGGTCGACCTATGGCCAGGAGGGCGCGACCCTCAACCTGGACATCGACCCGAAGACCCATCCGGCGTGGACCGGCGGCGGTCACCAGCTGATCGACCGCGGCGGCCGCGTGTCGCGCTTCAACGCCAAGTTCGGCGCCTTCACCCGCAAGTAAGCGCGGGCTTCGCACGTTTGGACGCCGCAGCGCTCGGGCGCTGCGGCGTTTTTCATGCGCGGGAGAACGGGCGGCTGAGGAAGCGCGAGCCCGCTTCCCCGAAGCGCCACGGGAGCTCGACCGCGCGGCTGATGCCGATCCGCGGCCCGGCGACGAGGCCGGCCGCGGCGCCGGGCGCGATGGCGAACGGCGGTTCGTCGAGCGCCAGCCCGTCGTGGTCGCGCGTCACCCCCATCGCCTGGCAGAGCTTGCCTGGACCCGAGCAGAGGTTGCGGATCTCCTCGACCCCGCGCCGCGCGCGCATCCGCGCCACGCCGGCGAGCGGCTCGATCGCCCGGATCAGCACCGCGTTGCCGGGATCCTCGCCGCAGACGAGATTCAGGCACCAGTGGATGCCGTAGGAGCGGTAGACGTAGGCCCGCCCGACCGGGCCGAACATCGCCGCATTGCGCGGGGTGCGGCCTGAGAAGCTGTGCGAGGCCGGCTCCTCGTGGTGGTACGCCTCGGTCTCGACGATCCGCCCGCCGACGCCGTCCACCAGTATGGCCCAGCCAATCAGCTCTGCCGCGACGATCCGCGGATGGCGCGCGAAGAAGGCGTGGAGGTTCAAGGCTGGTGATGCTTGCATGGCTGAGAACGCCTTCTATCGCACTTTGAACGCCCCCTTCAGTCGGCTTCGCCGAGGGGAGGTGGATCGCGCTGACGGCGCGAGACGGACGGGGCGTTTAGCGGCGAGGCGACATCCGCTGGCTTGCGGTGTAACCAGCGCGCGTGAGCGAGAGCCGATCAGAAACCGCCGCGGGGATCTCCGCAGCCGCCGATGCGCTGCGGCATGGCGACCTGGTCATCCTGCCGACCGAGACCGTCTACGGCTTGGCCGCCGACGCTGCGAGCCCGGACGCGGTCGCCAAGGTCTACGAAGCCAAGGGGCGGCCGAGCTTCAACCCGCTGATCGCCCACGTGACCGACATCGACATGGCCCGGCGGATCGGCCGGTTCGACGCGCGCGCCGAGCGGTTGGCCCAGGCTTTCTGGCCCGGGCCGCTGACCCTGGTGCTGCCGGCGGCCGACGAGGCGGCGGTCTGCGACCTGGCGCGCGCCGGGCTCGACACCGTGGCCTTGCGCGCGCCGGCCCATCCGCTGGCGCGGCGGCTGTTGGGCGCCTTCGGCGGGCCGGTTGTCGCGCCCTCCGCCAATCGTTCAGGCCGGCCCAGCCCCACCACCTTCGCCGACGCGGTGGAGGAAACCGGCGCCGCCGCTTCCGCAGCTCTGGACGGCGGACCGTGCACGGTCGGGCTGGAGTCGACGGTGGTGGCGCTCCTCGACGCGCCGCGCCTGCTGCGGCCGGGCGCCGTCACACGCGCAGAGATCGACGCGGTGATCGGGCCGCTCGCCGAGGCCGAGGCGGACGCCAAGCGATCGCCCGGACGGCTTGCGCGCCACTACGCGCCCCAGGCGCCGGTGCGGCTGAACGCCGAAGGGCCCAGGGCCGGCGAGGCCTTTCTGGCGTTCGGCTCGGGACCTTCGGGAGAGGGCGTCTGGAACCTGAGTCCCGCCGGAGACCTGCGCGAGGCCGCCGCGAACCTGTTCGCCTATCTGCGCGCGGCGGACCGCAGCCAGCCCGCCGCGATCGCCGTCGCGCCCATTCCGACGGAAGGGCTGGGCGAGGCGATCACCGACCGCCTGAAGCGCGCCGCGGGCTTCGTGGGGTAAAGCGCGCAATCGAGAGTCCACGCAGGCCGCGCCGGGGTTTATCCTCACCCTATGACCGCGCCCGTTCCCGCCGACATCCTCTCCAAGCTGAAGGCCGTGCTCGGCGAGGGCGGCTGGAGCCAGGATCCCGACCGTCTCGAGCCCAAGCTGCTCGAATGGCGCGACCGCTGGCATGGCGCGACGCCCTTCCTCGCGCTTCCGAAGTCGACCGCGGAAGTGGCGGCTGTGATCGGCGTCTGCGGCGAGGCCGGGGTGGCGGTCACCCCGCAGGGGGGCAACACCGGCCTGGTGGGCGGGCAGATCCCCCAAGGCGAGATCCTGCTGTCGACGGAGCGCCTGCGCGCGATCCGCGAGGTCAACCTGGATGACGAGGTGCTGGTGGCCGAGGCGGGCGTAACGCTGGCGGGCGTGCACGAGGCCGCCGCCGCCATCAATCGGCGTTTCCCGATCGGCCTGGCTTCGGAGGGCACCGCCACCGTTGGCGGCGTGATCTCCACCAACGCCGGCGGAACCCAGGTGCTGCGCTACGGCATGACCCGCAATCTGGTGCTGGGCTTGGAAGCGGTCCTGCCCAACGGCGAAGTTTGGAACGGCCTCAAGCGCCTGCGCAAGGACAACACCGGCTACGACCTCAAGCAGCTGCTGATCGGCGCGGAGGGAACATTGGGCGTGGTGACAGCCGCGACGCTGAAGCTCTTCCCACGGCTGGCGTCCCGCGCCGTGGCTCTGGCGGGCGTCGACAGCCCGCAGGTCGCGCTCCGACTCCTCGCCCGGGCCAAGGAGGAGACCGGCGGCGGCGTGGAGTCCTTCGAGCTGATGAGCCGGCTGGGCGTCGAGTTCGTGCTGCGGCACATCGCCGACACGCGAGACCCTCTGGGCGAGCCGCACCCCTGGTACGTGCTGGCGGAGTTCGGTTCCGGCGAGCCGGGGGCGGCCGAGGCGGCCATGGGCCGGTTCCTGGAGGCGGGCCTCGAGGACGGGCTGATCCGCGACGCGGCGATCGCCCAGAGCGAAGCCCAGGCCAAGGCGATCTGGGCCATCCGCGAGCATCAATCGCCGGCGCAGAAGACCGAAGGCGCGACCTGGAAGCACGACGTCGCGGTGCCGGTCAGCGAGGTCGCCAATTTCATCGGCCGCGCCGACGCCGTGGTGCGCGGGCTCGTCCCGGACGCCCGGATCGTCGCCTTCGGGCACATGGGCGACGGCAACATTCACTACGACGTCCTGCGGCCGGAGGGCGGCTCCGATGCGGCGCATGCGGCGCTGCGCGACGAGGGCTCGGGGCGGGTGCACGACCTGGTCGCCAGCCTGGGCGGTTCGATCTCGGCGGAGCACGGCCTGGGCAGCATGAAGACCGCCGAGGCCCGGCGCTACAAGAGCCCAGTGGAGATCACCGCCCTGGAAGTGATCCGCAAGGCGCTCGACCCGAAGCGCATCATGAACCCGCGGGTGCTGTTCTAGCGTCCGTCCTGGCCTGATCAGCTCCCGGCGTTGGCGGTCTTTGTGTTGAAAGCGGCGCGGGGATGCAGGGAGCGGTGGATCGTTAACGTGTCGCTCTTGCACGTGGCCTGACCGCCCGGCAAACCGGTCCCATGCTGATCGTGCTCTCGCCGGCCAAGGCCCTGGATTTCACCGCGCCGGCCAAGGCGGTCCCGCTCACTCTGCCGCAGCTCTCCGAGGACACGGCGGAGCTCGCCAAGACGACGCGCAAGCTGACCGCCGCGGACCTGCGCCGGCTGATGTCGTTGTCGGACAACCTCGCCAAGCTCAACCGCGAGCGGTTCCAGGCCTTCGACCCCGCTTCGGAGGACGGCCTGCAGGCGGCGTTCGCCTTCAACGGCGACGTCTATGCCGGTCTTCGGGCGCGGGAGCTCGACAAGAAGGCGCTCGCCTGGGCGCAGAGCCACCTGCGCATCCTCTCGGGCCTGTACGGGGTCCTGCGCCCGCTCGACGCCATCCAGCCCTATCGCCTGGAGATGGGAACCCGGCTCAAGACCCGGCGCGGCCAAAGCCTCTACGACTTCTGGGGCGAGCGCATCGCCAAGGCGCTGAACGAGGACGCCCGCGGGCACAAGGACAAGACCCTCGTCAACTGCGCCAGCGGCGAATATTTCAGCGCCGTCGACCGCGCCGCCCTGAAGCTGCCGCTGCTGACCTGCCGATTCCTGGAGGAGAAGGACGGCGAGGCGCGGATCATCTCCTTCTTCGCCAAAAAGGCGCGCGGCCTGCTCGCGCGTTATGCGATCGACAACCGGATCGAGCACGTCGCCGACCTGAAGGGCTTTGATGCGGCGGGTTACCGCTTCGTCCCCTCGCTTTCCAGCGAGGGCGAGTACACCTTCGCGAGACCGCAGCCGGCGCCGGTTGCCGCGCTTCGCAGACAGGAGGCCTGAGGGGATGGGCAAGGACTATGGGCTGAAGGGGCACGCCGCCGTGCTGACCGGCTCGACGAGCGGCATCGGCCAGGCGATGGCCCGCGCGCTCGCCGAAGAAGGCGTCAACGTCGTGCTGAACGGCCTGGGCGACCCGGACACGATCGAGGCCGACCGCGCGGCCATGGAGCGCGAGACGAGCGTGCGGGTGCTCTATCACGGCGCCGACATGCGCAACCCCGGCGAGATCGCCGACATGGTCGCCTTCACCCATCGCGAGTTCGGCCGCCTCGACATCCTGTTCAACAACGCCGGCGTCCAGCACGTCTCGGCCGTGGAGGATTTCCCGCCGGAGAAGTGGGACCAGATCATCGCCATCAATCTCTCCTCGGCCTTCCACGCGACGCGGGCGGCGGTGCCGATCATGAAGGCCCAGGGGCGCGGCCGGATCGTCAACCTGGCCTCGGCGCACGGCCTGGTCGCCTCGCCGTTCAAGTCGGCCTACGTCGCGGCGAAGCACGGGATCATCGGCTTCACCAAGTCGGTGGCGCTGGAGCTGGTGCGCACGCGGATCACCATCAACTCCATCTGTCCCGGCTATGTCCGCACGCCTCTGGTGGAGGCGCAGATCGCCGACCAGGCCAAGACCCGCGGTATTCCCGAAGACAGGGTCATGGAGGAGGTCATCCTGGCCGCCCAGCCCAACAAGCGCTTCGTCGAGTACGAGGAACTGGCCGGCCTGCTGCTCTATCTCGTCTCCGACCTGGGCGGCTCCGCCACCGGCGCCGCCTTCCCGATCGAGGGCGGCTGGACGGCGGGTTGAGCCGTGTTCGCTACGCCGCCCCCGCCAGGAATCCCGTCGGGTCGCGCAGGAAAGTCTCGAAGTCGCCGATGCATCCGCGCCAGGCGTTGATGTGCATCAGCATCTCGGGGCGGCCTTCCCTGGCGAACAACAGCGCCGAGTACTGGACGTGCGGCTTGCCCGCCTTGTCCTGGTAGAGGCGGCACATCACCGAGGTTTGGTTGAAGGCGTTAAGCTGGGCCAGCGTCGGCGCGCCGTGCGCGCCCAGGCGGTCGAACAGCACCGCCTGGCAGGCGCGCCCCTGCGGATCGCAGCCGGCGAACTGGGCGGAGAAGGCTTCGGTCGGCGCGGTCACCGAAACGAATACCGCATCGCCGTCGCGCCGCGCGATCTCGGCCTTGGCCCCCAGGCCCGAAAGGATGCCGATCAAGGTCGCCGGATCGCGCGGATCGACGGCGCCGGCGCGAGCCGGACCCGCCGCCGCGGGCTTCGCCGCCGCGGGCTTGGCGGCGCGCGGGGCGGGCTTGGGCGCGGCCCCGGAGGCGATCAGGGCCGCGAGCGCCACGAGGGCGTATTTCCGGATCATGTCCCGGGGATTAGCAGACCTGGGGCCTGGACGGGAGCGGCCGGGATGGCGCGAGCGTTCGGCAGCGGCTAAGCTTTTGGTTGTTCGCTGGAGGGGCGCATGGGCTTTTCGATCCTTGGCGTGTTCGTCGTCCTGGCGGTGGTCGTCGCCCTGGGCGCCATCAAGATCGTGCCGCAGGGCCGCGAGTTCACCGTCGAGCGCTTCGGGCGCTATATTCGCACCCTGAAGCCCGGCATCAGCTTCCTCACCCCCTTCGTCGAGACGGTGGGGCGCCGGGTGAACATGATGGAGCAGGTGCTCGACGTGCCGCGCCAGGAAGTGATCACCAAGGACAATGTGACGGTCCAGGTCGACGCGATCGTCTTCATCCAGGTGATGGACGCCGCTCAGGCCGCTTACCGCGTCGACAACCTCAACTACGCCATCTCCCAGCTCACCATGACCAACCTGCGCACGGTGGTGGGCTCGATGGAGCTGGACGAGGTGCTGTCGCAGCGTGACCACATCAACTCGCGCCTGCTGACCGTCATCGACGAGGCGACCAGCCCCTGGGGCGTCAAGGTCACCCGCATCGAGATCAAGGACCTGCAGCCGCCGCCCGACATCACCAACGCCATGGCCCGGCAGATGAAGGCGGAGCGCGAGCGCCGCGCCGTCATCACCGAGGCCGACGGGGAGAAGCAGGCGGCGATCGCGCGCGCCGAGGGCAGCAAGCAGTCGGCGATCCTCGAAGCCGAGGGCCGGCGCGAGGCGGCGTTCCGCGACGCGGAGGCGCGCGAGCGTGCCGCCCAGGCCGAGGCCACCGCCACCGAGCTGGTGTCGAACGCCATCGCCAAGGGCGACGTCAACGCCATCAACTACTTTGTCGCCCAGAAGTACGTGGAGGCGTTCAGCCGCCTGGCCGAGAGCCCGCAGCAGAAGACGGTGATCGTTCCAGCCGACATGGCCGCCCTGGTGGGTTCGATCGCCGGCGTGGGCGAGCTGGTGCGCTCCAGCGGCCAGACCCCGCCGCAGTCGCGCCCCCGCGGGGGCGTTCCACCTACCGATCGGTGAGGCGATGTCGGACCTCGGCCTTCTGTATCTGACGCACGCGGGCTGGTTCTGGGCGGCGCTCGGCGCCCTCCTGCTGGCGATCGAGGTGGCGTCCGGGTCGGGATGGCTGCTCTGGCCCGCGGCCTCCGCGGGCGCGGTCGCAGTGATCGAGGCCTTCTGGGAGCCGCCGCTCGCGCAGGCGGTGCTGCTCTTCGCCGTGCTGCTGATCGTCTCCACGCTCACCGCCCGCCGCTATTTCCCGAGGCGGCGGCCGGACGACCTGGGCCAGGACATCAACGACAACATCGCCCGGCTCGTCGGCCATCAGGGGCGGGTGGTGGGCGGCTTCGAGCAGGGAGCGGGCCGGGTGTTCATCGACGGCAAGGAATGGGCGGCCGACCTCGAAGGCGGCGAGCGCCTCGAGGTGGGCGAACGGATCGAGGTGACCGGCGTCTCCGGGGCCCGCTTGAGAGTGCGCGGGGCCTGACCTCGAGGACGAGCTTGGCCCTACGGCCACACTTCGGCCCGCTTGCCGCCCCACCTTGACCCCCTCACGTTCACGGCGCTTATGTGCGCGCCTAACGAGACAGAGACGACCCAGGAGCGAGTAGGAATGAGGCCAATGAAGTGGGGGCTCGTCGCGGCCCTCTGTGCGGTGGTGCTGACGCCCGCGGCGGTGATCTCAGCCCCCAAAGGCACGGTTAAGGTTTCGGACGCGCAGCGGAAACAGGGCATGGCCGAAGCGCCCGCCGCGGCCCAGGCGGCCGGCGTCAGCTGCCAGGTGACGGACGCGCGGTTCATCGCTGAATCCCAGGACCCGAAGAGCAAGAAGCGGAACAAGCTCTACGAGGTCGCCTGCAACCAAAATGTCGGTTACATCCTGCAGGCGACGGACGGCGGCCCGACCACCGCCTTCAGCTGCATCGAGATGGCGCCGGCGCCGGGCGAAGCGGCGAAGGAAGGCTCGCTCTCCTGCGGCCTTCCCGGCAACTCCGATCCGAAGGCGCAGCTCGCGCCGATGCTGGCGAGCGCCAACTGCGTTCCTGACAAGGTGCGCGGCCTCGGCCAGAACCAGACCAACACCTTCCTCGAGGTCGCCTGCCAGGGCGGCGCCGGCTACATCGTGGTGGCCGGCGCGCCGCTCGATGCGAGCAAGCCCGCCGAGCTGCAGAACTGCCTGAACTTCGACGAGAGCCAGGGCAATGTGAAGTGCGAGCTCACCAGCCGGGCGACCCGCCTGGCTGTCGTCGATCGCTTCGCTCAGAGCGCGAACAACGGCTGCGTCGTGAAAGACCGCCGCTTCATCGGTTCGGCCAAGGACGGCGCGGACTATTACGAGGCGTCCTGCCAGGACGGTAAGGGCTATGTCTACAAGGTCGCCAACGGCGCGGTCGCGCAGACCCTGAACTGCGCCCAGGCCCAGGGCATCCTCGGCGGCTGCACCCTGACCGACGCGCGCCAGGCGAGCGCTGACCAGGCCGCGCTCTACACCAAGCTGGCCCATAACGCCGGCTCCAGCTGCGACGTCGACCACTACGCCCTGTTCCCGATGCGCGGAAACGACGAAGTCGTGGAGCTCGCCTGCAAGAGCGGCAAGGGCGCGATCGGCATCTTCCCGGCCACCGGCAAGGGGCAGGTGATCGACTGCGGCCCGTCGCTGGCGGCCGGCTACAAGTGCAGCCTCACGAAGGACCCGGGCTACGCCGCCCTCACCGAGGACCTGAAGAAGCAGGGCAAGTCGAGCTGCACGGTGTCGAACGCCCAGGTCAGCGGCAAGACCAGCAAGGGCACCGTGTTGGTCGAGGTCGCCTGCGCCGACGGGCTGAAGGGCTACATGATCGAGTACAGCATGACCCCCAACGTGACCGCGATCGGCGCCCAGGGCTGCGCCTTCGCGGGCGGCTGCAAGCTGCCGGGCAACGTCTGAGCCCGACGCTCATCGATCGATGGAAAGGCCCGCGGAGTTCGCTCCGCGGGCCTTTTTCATGCTCTCCGACGTCAACGCGAAAGGAAGGCGTCACTCCCCCCGCCGGGAGCGGAGGGTGAACTCGCAGGCGACGCCGTCGGCGGCGAAGTCGAAGCTCGAGGGCTGCAGGTCGCGCGTGGCGCGCGCGATCAGGCGCGAGCCGAAACCGTTGTGGCTGGGCGAGGAGACCGGCGGGCCGCCGGTCTCCTTCCAGGTCACGCGGGTGACCTCGCCCTCGGTCCGCCAGGTCAGCCGCACCTGCCCCTGGCCGGTGGAGAGGGCGCCGTGCTTGGCGGCGTTGGTCGCCAGCTCGTAGAGCAGCAGCGCCAGGTTCAGCGCATCCGTGGGCTCCACGCGGCAAGGCGGGCCGGCGATCGTCAGCCGCGGGCCGACGAAGGCGGTCAGCGTCTCCCGCGCCAGCTCGCCCAGTTCGGCGCCGTCCCAGGCGGACCGCGTAAGCAGCTCGTGGGCGCGGCTGAGCGCGATCACTCGTCCCTCCAGTGCGGCGTGGTAGGCGTCGACGGAGTTCGAGCCCTTGCGTGTGTGCTGGGCGACCGCCTGCACGGTGGCGAGGGTGTTCTTCACCCGGTGATTGAGCTCGTTGATGAGCAGCTTCTGGCGTTCGTCGCGATCGCGGACCGCCGCCAGAGCCGAGGCGAAGGCGCGGCTTAGCCCGTCGGTCTCGGCGAGGCTGGTCTGCTTGGGGAAGTCCGTTGCGCGCCCAGCCTGCCAGGCGGAGGCGGCCTCCGCGACCAGTTCCACCGGCCGGGCGATCTGCCGGCCGATCCGCAGCGCCAGGAGCACGGCGATGGTCAGCAGGAGCACGCCGGCGATCAGCGCCAGGATCACGGTCTCGCGGTCGGCGCCGAGCGCTTCGTCCCGGGGCACCGCCACCACCGCGCTCCAGCCGTAGCCTGGGATTCGGTCGAAGGCGGTGATCACCGGGATGCCGTCCAGGGTTCGGCTGCGCAGAACGCCGCGCGGCCCGGCGGTTAAGGCTCTCAGGAGGTCCGTCGTGGCGTGACGCCCAAGGAAGGCTTCGGCGTTGCGGTTGCGGCCCACCACGCGGCGGTCTGCGTCCAGCACGGTCGCGGTCCAGCGCGGCGGGAGATCCTGGCGGGCCAGGAGCCGGTTGAAGCTGCGCGCCGGAAGGTTGACGCTCAGGCGGACGATGCGGCCATCTCGCAGGCGCACGCGCTTCATCGCCACGATGATGGTCTGCCGCGCACCCTCGCCCCAGACCAGGTTGGAGATCCTGGCGCCGTCGCGCTCGCCTGCCCACGACGTCGTTTGGAGGCCGGCGGGTGAGATGCCCGGGGGCCGCGTTTCGGCCTCGGACGAATGGGTGTCCGCCAGCCGCGCGCCGTCGGTGTCGCCGATCACGGCGACCCAACCGCCGTTTCCCCGCAGCGCCTCTCGGGCTTGTTCGGTGAAAGCCACGAAGTCGCCCTCGGCGAGGGCGCGCGACACCGCCAGGGCGTTCAGCGTCGCCACCTGCTCGCCGATCCGGGCGTCGACGACCAGGGCCAGCGTCCGCGCCGTCGCCGCCAGCTGCCGTTCCACGGTGCGCGACGCCTGGCGCTCCAGGCTCCAGATCAGGCCGGCCGTCAACAACAGCGCCGGCAGCAGCAACGCCAGCACCAACCGCACGAGCCGCCCTCGTATCGACGCTGAGCGCGGAGCCGCGAAATTCACGCCGAGCGCCTCATCATTCTTCCCCCGCCGAACCGGCGCGAGTGCGGATTTCAGCACCGAGCGGGGTCTTTGGCTATGGACGCGACGCCTCGACCGCCGACCGCGGGGCGAGGGTCTCGTGGAAGCGAACCGGCTGTCCGAGATGCGGAGCCGCGATCTCGCCGTCGCGCATCGCCACGGCCCCGCGGATGATGGTCGCCATGGGCCAGCCCGTGGCCTCCACGCCGTCGAACGGCGTCCAGCCTACGCGGCTGGCCATCATGTCGTGGGTCATGAGGCGGCGAGCGGCGAGGTCGACGAGGGTGAGATCGGCGTCGTAGCCCACCGCCAGACGGCCCTTGTCCGCCAGGCCGAAGATCCGGTTCGCCCCATGGCTGGTCAGGTCCACCAGCCGCTCCAGCGTTAGACGTCCCTCCGCCACATGGGTCAGCATGACCGGCAGCAGGGTCTGCACGCCCGGCATGCCCGACGGCGAGGCGGGATAGGGCCGGGCCTTCTCTTCAGTGGTGTGCGGTGCGTGGTCGGAGCCGATCACGTCGGCGACGCCGTTGGCCACCCCCGCCCAGAGGCCGGCGCGATGCTCCGCGCCGCGGATCGGCGGGTTCATCTGGGCGTAGCCTTTCAGGCGCTCGTAGGCTTCCGGCCCGGCGAGCGTCAGATGTTGCGGCGTCACCTCGACGCTCGCGACATCCTTGTGCGCGGCCAGGAAGGCGATCTCCTCGCGCGTCGTGACGTGCAGCACGTGGATCCGCTTGCCGAGCGCGCGGGCGATGCGCACCAGCCGCTCGGTGGACTGGATGGCGGACTGGGCGTCGCGCACCTCCGGATGGCTGGTCCAGTCGCCGGTGCGGGCCAGCGGGCGGCGCTCGGCCAGGCGGTACTCGTCCTCCGAGTGGAAGGCCGCGCGGCGGTTCACGTGCCGCAACACCTGCTCGACGCCCTCGTCGTCCTGCACCAGCAGGTCGCCCGTCGAGGCGCCCATGAAGACCTTGATCCCGCAGCAGCCCGGCAGGCGCTCCAGCTCGCCTAGGAAGGCGGCGTTCTCGTGGGTGCCGCCCACATAGAAGGCGTGGTCGCAGTGCATGCGCCCGGCCGCGCGCGCCAGCTTGTCCTCCAGCGCCTCGGCGTCGGTGGTGGTGGGCTGGGTGTTGGGCATCTCGAACACCGCGGTCACCCCGCCCAGCACGGCCGCGCGCGAGCCGGTCTCCAGGTCTTCCTTCCACTCCATGCCGGGCTCGCGGAAGTGCACCTGGGTGTCGATCACGCCGGGGAGCACGGCCAGCCCCGCGGCGTCGAACACCTCGCCGGCCGAGGCTTGGGAGAGGTCGCCGATCGCCGCCACCTTGCCGCCGCGTACGCCGACGTCGGCCAGCCCGCGCCCGGCGTGGTTCACCACCTCCCCGCCGCGGACGATCAGATCGAAGGTCTCGGCCATGAGGCTTCCTTTCGCGGTTTTCGGCTTAATCTATCGGGCGGCCCGTTTACTGAGCCGCCTGGGCCCAAGGCTCCGTCTCGGCCAACAGGGCGCGGGCGGCCTCGTAGACCCGCTCGACGCTCAAGTCCATCATGTGGCAGACGGCTTGGTCGAGGTGGGGATCGATGGCCTTGATCTCCTCGAAGCTGCGTCCGCCGCGGACCACGCGCGCGTGCGGTCCCCACGGGGCGTAGCGGCGCTCGTCGGAGGGCCCGAACAGTCCCAGCGTCGGGGCGCCCGCCGCGGCCGCCAGGTGCATGGTCCCGGAATCGCTGCCGATGAACAGCCGCGCCCGCTTCAGGCAGGCGTAGGCGGTGACGAGGTCGACCTGGCCGGCGAGGTCGATGAAGCGGCCGCGGGGAACCACGTCCTTCAGCTGCAAGGCCACCTTCCGCTCCTTGCCGCCGCCCAGCACCATCAGCCGTCCGTGGCGCAGCGGGCCCTCGGGTCCCAAGAGCCGGATCGCCACGCGGGAGAAGCGCTCCAGCGGCCAGGTCTTGCCGACCCAGGTGGCGGCCGGGGCGATGGCCAGGATCGGGCCCTGGCCGGCGGTCAGGTCGGCCGCGTAGGTTTCCACCTCCCGCGGCGCATAGACATACGGCGGGGCGGGATCATCCTCGATCTTCAGCACCCGGGCGGCTTCCATCACCTTGTGGACCGGGTCGCCGCTGGTCTTGCGGTAGACGGCTCGTCGCCGTGTGGAGACCAGCCGCGCCATGGTCGAGCCACGCAGGTCCACCACCAGCCCCCATCGCCGCTTGCGCACCTTTCGCCACAGGTCGAACCAGTGGCTGCCGTCCTTCTGCTTGGCGAAGACGATCAGCTCGTCGAGGTTCGGCACGAAGCTGAACAGCGGCGCGGCGGCTGGGCCGGCGACGATGGTGAAGCGGGCGTTGGGGATCTCGTCGGTGAGGCGCTTGATCAGGCCTGACGACAGGACGGCGTCGCCGATGTTGGTGGCCGAGATGAAGAGAATCGGGAAGGACCCGCGCGCCATCCCGCATCTATAAGCCGCCACCCGCTGGCGCTCCACCGCCGCTGCGCCCAAATTGTTCGCATGACCACGCAGCCCGCCTTCGCCGAGCTTCCCAGCCGCGCCCTGATCCGAGTGGGCGGCGAGGATTGGCGCGGCTTCCTGCACAACCTGCTCACCCAGAACGTCGAGACGCTCGAGCCGGGCGAGGCGCGCTTCGCCGCCCTGCTCACGCCGCAGGGCCGGCTCTTGTGGGACATGTTCGTCGTCGGCCGTGACGAGGGCGCCTGGCTCGACGTGGCGCGCGAGCATCGCGACGGCATCGTCCAGCGGCTTTCCATGTACCGGCTGCGGGCCAAGGTGGGGATCGCGCCGGACGAGGCGGCGGTGTCGGCGGTGTTCGAAGCGCCCCCTCGGTCAGCGGAGATCCTCCACCGCGCAGCGGGGGAGGTGGATCGCGCCGAGCGCGAGACGGAGGGGGCGTTCTGCCCTGATCCGCGGCTTCCCGAGCTCGGCCTGCGTGGCTACGGCGCAAAGCCGCCCGCGGGCGCGGCCATCGTCGACGAGGCGGCCTACGAAGCGCACCGCCTCGCGCTGGGCGTGCCCGGTCCGGCTGACTGGGGCAGCGACAGGACCTATCCGATCGAGGCCAACTTCGACCTGCTCGGCGGGATTGACTTCAAGAAGGGCTGCTTCGTCGGCCAGGAGACGACCTCGCGCATGAAGCGCCGCGGCCAGGTGAAGACCCGCATGCTGCCGATCGCCTTCAACGGCGCGCCGCCGGTCCCGGGCGCCGAGGTGCTCAACGGGACCCTGCGCGCGGGTGAAGTGCGCTTCGGCCTGCCCGGCCGCGCCATCGCCCTCCTGCGCCTCGACCGCATCGCCGGCGACCTGGAGGTCGACGGCCGGCCAGTGCGAGTCAATCGGCCCGGGTGGATGGCGGATGCGCTCGCCGATCTCACTCTGACCTGACCTCGCCGATTTCGGCGCTGCGACAGTTGGAAGCCGCGTCCGCATTTCGCTGAACGGGCGGCTTGCGCCGGCGCTGCGGCTCGGCTGAAAGTCGTCCGCGATGGACGCTTCCCTGCAACGCTGCAGCTGGCGCGGCATGGCCGGCGACCCGCTCTACGAGGCCTATCACGACCAGGAATGGGGCGTGCCGGAGTACGACGCTCGCGCGCTCTGGGAGAAGCTGGTGCTGGACGGCTTCCAGGCCGGACTCGCCTGGATCACCATCCTGCGAAAGCGTGAAGCGTTCCGGCTGGCGTTCGACGGCTTCGATCCGGAGAAGGTCGCCCGCTTCGGCGAGGCCGACCGTGCGCGCTTGATGGCCGATCCCGGCATCGTGCGTTCGAACGCCAAGATCGACGCCGCCATCGCGGGCGCGCGGATCTTTCTCGACATGCGGGAGAAGGGCGAGGATTTCGCCGATTTCTGCTGGAGCTTCGTCGGCGGAACGCCGGTGCAGAACGCCTGGGACGCGGTGGGCCAGGTCCCGGCCCAGACGCCGCTGGCGGTGGAGATGTCCAAGGCGCTGAAGGCCAAGGGCTTCAAGTTCACCGGCCCGGTGATCGTCTACGCCTGGATGCAGGCGGTGGGCCTGGTCAACGATCATATGACCTGCTGTTTCCGTCACCAGGCGGTCAAGGAGCTGGCGCGCTGATGGCCCCGAAAGCGACGCCGAAAGCGACCGGGCGCGGCCCGACCATGATCCTGGAGCGGGCGTTCATCGACGGGCCGGTCTGCGGGATCGACGAGGCCGGCCGCGGCCCCTGGGCCGGGCCGGTGAGCGCCGCGGCGGTGATCCTCCACCCGCGCAAGGTCATCAAGGGCCTGGACGATTCCAAGAAGCTCTCGGCCAAGACGCGCGAGACGCTTGAGGTCGAGATCAAGGCCAAGGCCGTGGCCTGGGGCGTGGGCTTCGCCTCGGTGACCGAGATCGCCCAGCTCAACATCCTGCACGCGACGGGATTGGCCATGCGCCGCGCCGTCGAGGCCCTCGCGGTCGTCCCCCGGTATGCGTTGGTGGATGGAAACTACCCGTTCCGCCTGCCCTGCGAGGTCAAGACGGTGGTCGGCGGCGACGCCAAGTCGCGCTCGATCGCCGCCGCCTCGATCCTCGCCAAGGTCGCCCGCGACCGGCTGATGGTGGCGATGGACGGCCTCTATCCCGGCTACGGCTTCGCCAGTCACAAGGGCTATCGCGCGCCGGTGCACGCCGAGGCGCTGCTGACGCTGGGGCCGTGCGAGATCCACCGCATGGCCTGGGGTCCCGTGAAGCTCGCCCTGCTGGGCAAGGATCCGCTGCTGGCCTTCGGCGACGCGCTCCAGGACGAGCTGCCGTTCGAGGCCGCGGAGTAGCTCAGCTTCCTACGCCGCCGAGCTTGCGCTGGAAACTCGCCAGGTCGTCGTCGATGGAGATCTCCAGGCGGGGCAGGCGGAAGGGGTTGTCCGCCAGGCTGGCGACGGCCTGGCTGACGGCGAAGCCCAGCCGGCATCCGCACTCCTCGGCGATCCGCTCCACCACCGGATCGACGGCGCCGTAGGGGTAGCAGACCGATATCGGCTCGCGGCCGGTGTGGTGGGCGATTTCGGCCCGGGAGCGTAGGATCTCGCGATAGACGTCGCGCACCGGCAGCCGCGTGAACGGCCGGTGCGAGACGCTGTGGCTTTCGATGAGGAGACCCTCGCGGGCCATGGCCGAAATCTCGTTCCAGCCCAGCAATGGGGCGGGCGCGCCGTGCGCGGCGTCCCAGTCCGCCGTTCCGCCCGTCCTGCCGGCCACCACGAACATGACCGCGCGCATGTCGTGCTTCTTCAGCACGGGCCAAGCGTGCTCGGCGAAGTCGGCATACCCGTCGTCGAAGGTGATCATGACCGGGCGGCCGGGCAGCGGCCGGTTGGCGGCCAGCGCCTCGGCCAGCTCCTCGGGGCTGACGCCCCAGTAGCCGCGGGCGCGCAACCAGGCCATCTGCTCGGCGAAGGTGTGAGGCGCGACGCGGTAGCGCTCCAGCGTCGGGCCGGAGGCGGCGGGCGCGACGCGGTGGTACATCAGGATGGGAAGCCGTATCGCCGCCTCGCGGGCGAAGGCGGCGATGCGGCTTTCGCCGCCGCCCCAGACGACGTTACGGGCGACGGCCGGCTCGAGCGGAACGTCGAGCGGTCGGCGTTCGAGCCTCGGCTGCGGGTTGGACCGATCCGTCTGCGCCTTGCGGAAGGACTGGACGCGGTAGAGCTCGCGGTGGATCTCCCGCTCCAGCTTGAGGCCGGGCAGGGCGGCGAACGCCTGGCCGATAGTCCGGGCGCCGTAGGCGTGGCCCCAGTCGAAGCCCGTGGCGCGGGGCTCGTCGGCGATCTGGTTGGCGTGCGCCATGACCAGGAGCCCGCCGGGGCGGAGCGCTGCGGCCAGCCTGCGCGCCACCGACGCAAGCCGAGCGCCGGCGTAGTAGAGCACCTCGCTGCAGACGATCAGGTCATAGGCGCCCGGCAAGGGGCCGCGCATGAAGTCGAGCTGTCGGAAGGCCACGTTCCGCAGGCCCTCGCAGCGGGCGGCCGCCCGCTTAAGCGCCGTCTCGGAGATGTCCGTGGCGAGGAGCGCGCCGACCCGCCCGGCCAGGCGGTTCGTGAAGTGCCCCTCGGCGCAGGCCAGCTCCAGCGCTGAGCCCTGCGGCAGGTGCGGGACAAGCTCGAGCGTGTCCTCGTACTTGAGCCGTTCGTAGGCGCTGGCGCCGTAGTTCCAGGGGTCTTCGGCGCCGAAGAAGCTGTCCCAGGAGCCGGCGCGATCCGGTTGGTCCGCGCGGCCGGCGGCGGGGGATTGGGGCGGGGCGCATGCGGCGGTCGGCCGCGCCGTCTCGGCGACCAGGGCGGCGAGTTCGCGCTCGTGCTCGGAGGGACGTTCCGGCCGCATGGAAGGTCGCAGCTCGCGTTCCAGGGTCCGGCGCAGGCCCGCGGCGGCCAGATGCCGGACGCGGCGGCGGAGCAGCTCGGCCAGGGCGGCCGGCTTGCCTGCGCAGGTTCGCAGACCCATGCCGCGCAGGTCCAGAGCCGGCGGTGCCGCCGCGCGCCAGAAGGCGCCCTTGCGCCAGGGCTGCGCTGCGCGCAGCGCAGCCGTGAGCGGCGCTCGCCGCGCCTGCTGCGCTATCGCCTCGGCGAGGTCTGCGCCCTCACGCGCGCCGAGCATCGGCAGGCCGATGGCGGCCAAGGTCGAATCTTCGCGGCGCAGTTGCAGCACCGCGAAGTCCGCGCCGTCCGGCGGAGCCAGGCATGGCCGCGGCGCTTCGAGCTGCAGCACGTCCGCATCGCCGGGCTGGCCGCCGTTCAGGCGCGCCTTCACCACGCCCATCGCCAGCGCCTTCAACCGCGCGCGCTCGGCCTCGGGATAGACTTGGTCGAGGACCGCGTGCAGCTTGGGTTCGAAGGCCGGCCAGCAGCCGGCCAACTCTTCGGGGTGGCAGGCCAGCATGTCCGCCATGCCGCTGGCGACGAGCTCGCCGAAGGCCGCCGGCTCGAAATCCACGTCGATCCGCCCCGGCAGCAGGGCCGCGGTCGCCAAGCCGTCGCCGCCGGCCGCGATGTCGCGGCACGCTGACCAGAGCACGTAATAGAGCTCGTGAGCGGCCAGCGCGTCGGGGCGTGCGCCCGCCGCATGCGGCGCCCACGGCGGAAGACGCGGATCCGGCGCGTGGGCCTGGCGCATGACCAGCAGTCCCTGCTCGGCGGCCGTCGGCAGGTTGCGCGACAGGCTGCCCGGCCGGGCGCGGTAGAGCGCGACCCGATGACGCGTCTGGGCGAACCGCAGTCCCGAGCGGGCGATCCGCTGCCAAAGGTCCCAATCCTCGCTCGAGCATAGGTTTTCGTCGAAGCCGCCGAGGCTGCGCACGACAGAGCGGCGCGCGAGCGCGCTGTGAATGGGAAAGGCGCAGTGGGCCGCCAGCACGGCGAAGGGATCGGAGAGGTCGCGGCTTGGATAGGGCCAGAGGCGGCCGTCCTGGCTCACCCGCGCGGCCTCGCCCACCAGCACCGCGGCCTCGGGGTTGCGCCGGCTGAGCGCCAGGAGCCGGGCGAGCGCGCCGGGCGCCAGCCAGTCGTCGGCGTCGAGGAAGCAGACCCATTCGCCGCGAGCGACCGCAAGCCCGGCGTTGCGCGAGGCGGAAACGCCTTGTGGCGATCGGCGGACGAGACGTAGGCGCCCGTCGCGCTGGAGCCAGCGCTGGACGATCTCGGGCGTGGCGTCGGTCGAGCCGTCGTCGACGACGATCGCCTCCCAGCTCACACCCTTCTGCGCGGCCAGGCTGCGGAGGGCGGCCTCGATTGTCTCCGCGGCGTTGCGCGCGGGGATGATGACGGAGACGAGCGGACCCGGGACTGTCGACGTCGCGTCGACCTCCGGCCCACGCTGCGCGTCTTCTCCGGGCGATCGCTCCGCCGCGAGCGTCAACTCCGGGCCCTCCGCCGTTTAGTTCTTGTTAACTCTGTAACAATCGCTCCCGCGATTAAGTTGCCGCGCTTGTTCGGCGGGCGCGCAGATAATCCAGCCGCGCCGCGAGCCACCTGCGGTGGACCAACGCCATCCAGCCCACGAACACGACGGCGCCCCCCGCTATCCCCGCGGCGAGGCGGGCGGCGAGCGGCCAGCCATCGGCGAAGGGCGCGCCCAGCGTCAGCGCGATCCCCATCGCGCCGGCGCCGACATAGGGCGGGGCGCAGGTTGCGACGAGCGGGATGACCGGACTGGCCAGGGCGCGGGCGATCACGACGGCGGAAAGCGCGGCCGCCGCGCCCGAAGCCAGAAGCACGCCGGCCGCCGCTCCCGTCAGGCCGAACGACGCGCCGAACCAGACGGCGGAAGCGGTCGCCGCGAGATCGACGAGGGCGAGCGTCGCCGCCAAACCGGGCTGGCCTGCGGCGACCAGTACCCCGCCGCGGAAATGGGCGAAGGGCGCCGCCAGGCCGGCCGCCGCCAGCAGGGCGACGAGCGGCGCGACGGCGGCGTATTGCGGCGCGAGCAGGGCGTGCACGATCTCGCCGGCCAGCAGCGCCAGGCCGGTCAGCGCCGGCGTGGTCAGGAGCGCGGTGACGGCGGCGATCTGGCGGTACTGCTCGGCCTGGGCCCGCAGGTCGCCCGCGAAGCGCGACAGCACCGGCACCAGCAGCCCAGCGAGCGGGCTGGTGACGGCCGATTGCACGATGTCCGCCAGCCGCGCCGCCACCCGATAGAGGCCGAGTGCGCCGACGCTCAGCCTTGCGCCGATCAGCAGGTCCGGGATGCGCCCCAGGCCGAAGGTGACGAGCTGCGACAGCCACAGCTTGCCGAAGCTCGGCGCCAGCCTCTTCCCCAACGCGCCGTCGAACACGCGCGCCGGCCGCCACGGCGCCAGCCGCGCCAGGGTCAGCAGTCCCGCGAGCGAGGCGGCGAGGCGCTGGGTCACCAGCGCCCACTCCGGCGCGCCGGCCACGACGGTCAGCACCGCCACGGCGGCCGAGATGAGGCTGGCGGCGATATTGCGCACGGCGAGCGCTCGGAAACGAAGCTCTCCCACGGCGAGCGCCTCGTGCGCCGCCAGCCGAGGCGCGACGAGGATGCTGAGGCCGAGCGCCGCCGTGGCGAGCGCCAGGCCCGGCGCCTGCAGCGGACCGCCGAGGACTCCGCAGGCGAGAACCACGGCGGCGTAGGAAGCGACCGCTCCGGCCAGCAGGAGATGGTAGAAGGTGGACAGCGCCCTGGCCGAGAAATGCCGGCCTGCGACGATCAGGTCGACGGCGGCCGAGCGCGCCTCGACGGCGAAGGCGTCGACCAGCAGGCTCGCCAGGGCGAAGACGCCGAAGACCACCGGATCCAGGCGCGCCGCGAGATAGAGGAAGACTCCGGCGGCCACCAATTGGGACACGCCGTAGTGCGCCAGATTCCACAGCATGGCTGAGCGGACGGCCAGGCCGGGTTTCGCCTGGACCGGCGGGCCGCTCGAAGCGTCGCCGTCGTTCGCCATCCTTGCCAGAGCGGCCGGCCAAGCTTGAAGTTCCGGCGTGTGCTCGCAAGCTGGGCGCAGGCGCTTCGGATTGCGGAATGGGGTCTTGATGTTGTTGACCGTAGCCGGCGAACGGAGTTTCCTAAGCGATAGAGCAGTCAGCCGGAGGCGACGATGACGCCCTGGGAACTGAAGGGTCGCGAAATGGTCAACTGCACCTGTGAATACGGGTGCAACTGCCAGTTCAACGCCTTACCGGACAAAGGCCACTGCCACGCGGTCGCCGGCATCATCATTGACGAAGGACATTTTGGCGACACACGCCTCGACGGCTTGAAGTTGGCTGCGATCTTCAAATGGCCCGGGCCGATCCACGAAGGAAATGGCGAGGCGATCGCCTTCGTCGACGAGCGCGCCGAGGCGACCCAGCGCGAGGCCCTGCTCAAGATCATGACCGGCCAGGACACCGAGCCGTTCGCGACCATGTTCGCGGTCTACGCCTCCACGGTGTCGAGCATGCATCCGCCGGTCTTCACCGACATCGACCTGAAGGTGGACGTCGACGCGCGCCGCGGCGGCCTCAAGGTGAAGGGCTACATCGAGGCCGCGGGCGAGCCGATCCGCAACAAGGTGACGGGCGCCGAGTCGCGGGCCCAGATCGTCCTGCCGGACGGGTTCGAGTACGAGCTCGCCGAGATCGGCAGCGGCACGAGCCGCACGACCGGGCCGGTGGTGGTGCAGATCCAGGACAAGTACGCCCAGTTCGCCCGCATCCATCTCAACAACAGCGGCGTCGTGCGCAGCCGGGTCGCCGCCTGAACGCATGACGGCGTTGGGTCCGATCGAGCGCCTGCTGCGACGCGATCGCGTGATCACGCTCGGCGCGCTCCTGGTGCTTTGCGCCGGCGCCTGGGCCTACCTTTTGGGCGGCGCGGGCATGCCGTCGCCGTCCGCCTCCGGCATGGCCCAAGTGAGCCAGATGGCGGCCATGCCCGACATGACCGCCGCGGCGTCGAACGCCGACCCGACGCTGGACGACGCGCGCGACTTCCTGCTGGGCGTCTTGATGTGGTGGATGATGATGATCGCCATGATGGCCCCCAGCGCCTCGCCCATGGTGCTGCTCTACGCGCGGGTGGCGCGGACGACCCGGGGCTCCGACGGCGAGCGCGTGCTGTCGCGCACCGGCTGGTTCGTGGCCGGCTATCTGGCGGTCTGGCTGATGTTCTCGCTGGTGGCGACCCTGCTCCAGCACGGCCTCGCCCGGGTCTCCATTCTCTCGCCGGAGACCCTCAGCGTGGGCAACGCCTGGTTCGTCGCCGGCGTCCTCATCCTGGCCGGGCTTTATCAGCTCTCCCCGATCCAGGACGTGTGCCTGTCCCACTGTCGCGCGCCGGCGTCCTTCCTGGCGCAGCACTACCGGCCGGGCGCGATCGGCGCCTTGCGGCTGGGCGAACTGCACGGCTCCTATTGCGTCGGATGCTGCTGGCTCCTGATGGCGCTGCTGTTCGTGGGCGGCGTGATGAACCTCGCCTGGATCGCGGCGCTCACGGTCGTTGTGGCGGCGCAGAAGATCCTGCCCGGCGGGCGTTGGATCGGCCGCATCGCGGGCCTGGCGCTGATCGCCGGCGGCGTGATCAGCCTGCTGTGAGGCGCGTTAACCTCTCGTTGACCACGTTTCGCAACCTGGCCTTCACCATGCCTCCTGTGTTGTCTGGCTCTTGAATTGACCTGAGGGCGAGATGGCGTTTCCGGCCGAGACCATCATCCAGGGCGATTGCCTGGACGAGCTGAAGAAGCTGCCGGACGGCTCCGTCGACCTGGTCTTCGCTGACCCGCCTTACAACCTGCAGCTCGGCGGCGAGCTGCTGCGCCCGGACAATTCCAAGGTTGACGCCGTCGACGACGACTGGGACCGCTTCGAGAGCTTCGAAGCCTACGACGCCTTCACCAAGGCCTGGCTCAAGGAATGCCGCCGGGTCTTGAAGGAGGACGGCGCGCTCTGGGTGATCGGCAGCTACCACAACATCTTCCGCGTCGGGGCGACGCTGCAGGACCTGGGCTTCTGGCTCCTCAACGACATCGTCTGGCGCAAGTCGAACCCGATGCCGAACTTCAAGGGTACGCGCTTCACCAATGCGCACGAGACCCTGATCTGGGCGGCCAAGAGCCGTGGCGGCCGGCGCTATACGTTCAACTACGACGCCATGAAGATGGCCAACGACGAGCTGCAGATGCGCTCGGACTGGACCTTCCCGCTGTGCACCGGCGAGGAGCGGCTGAAAGATGCGACCGGCGCCAAGGCCCATCCGACTCAGAAGCCCGAAGCGCTGCTGCACCGGGTGATCCTCGCCTCGAGCCGCCCGGGCGACGTGATCCTCGACCCCTTCTTCGGCACCGGCACCACCGGCGCCGCCGCCAAGCGGCTCGGCCGCCGCTTCATCGGCGTCGAGCGGGAAGAGGCCTACGTGAAGGTCGCGCGCGAGCGGATCGCCCGCATCGCGCCTGCCGCCGCGGAAGAGGTGACGGTCACCGGCTCCAAGAAATCCGAACCGCGCATTCCCTTCGGCCAGATCGTCGAAGCGGGCCTGCTGCGGGCCGGCGATGTGCTCTATTGCCCCAAGGGGCGTCACGCCGCGAAGGTGCGCCCCGACGGCAGCTTGGCGGTGGGCGAGATGACCGGCTCGATCCACAAGGTCGGCGCCCTGGTGCAGTCCGCCCCCGCTTGCAACGGCTGGACCTACTGGCACTTTAAGTCGGACAAGGGACTGGCTCCGATCGACGTGCTGCGCGCCAAGGTGCGGAGCCAGGCCACGATCTAAGTACAAGAAGGAGAGGGACGCCGTGTCCGACAAAGGTGACCGCGCCGCGCTGGGCGGGGAGATGTTCGAGCGCGTGATGGGCTACGAACGGCCGCAGCAGGAAGGCAATCCCTTGAGCGAGGCGGCGCGCGACTTCGTCTTCTCCGAAGTCTGGTCCCGCCCCGGACTGGACACTCGGTCTCGCTACTGGATCACCCTGGCCTGCATCTGCGCCGCCCGCGCGCCGATGCCAATCCGCCTCTACATGCAGGCCACGCTAGACAGTGGCCTGATCACCGAGGCGGAGCTGGAGGAGTTCTTCCTGCAGTTCGCCTGCTACCAGGGCTTCCCGAAGGCGGCCGAGGCCCAACAGATCCTGCGTCAGGTCCTGAACGAACGGGCCGCCGCCTCTGGCTGAGCGCCGCCGCGCCGACGCTAGAGCAGGTTCGACAATCCGGCCCGCGCGGCCTTGAGGAAGACGCTTGGCAGGGCGTCGAGGTCGCGGCGGGGGCTCCAGATCACGTCGGCGGCGTCGCCCTCGGCGCGCAGCAGGCTCAGTGTCAGCGAAAAGTGGGTGAAGACGTGGTCGACTTCGCCGACGGCGCGCCACGGGGCCGGCGCTGGGGCGGCGGCCAGCGCCTCGGCCTCGCTCCAGCGGGCGGCGCGCCAGTCCGAGGTCGGCAGCGCCAGCATGCCGCCGAGCAGCCCCTTGGGCGGGCGCCGCACCAGCGCCACCTCGCTCCCGCGGGTCAGCACATAGGCGACCCCGTAGCGGTGGGGCCGCTCAGCCTTGGTGGATTTCCGCGGATAGGTCTCCGGCGCGCCGGAAGCGCGCCCCGCGCAGGCCGCCGCGAGCGGGCAGCGGTCGCAGAGCGCAGCCTTGGGCCGGCAGATCACTGCGCCCAGGTCCATCAAGGCCTGCGCCCAGTCGCCCGGCCTATCGTCGCGGATGAGACCGGCGGCCAGCCGCTTGAGCTCCGGCTTGGCGGCCGGAAGCGGGGCCTCCAGCGCGAACAGGCGGGCCATCACCCGCTCGACGTTGCCGTCGACCACGTTGGCCGGCCGGTCGAAGGCGATCGCGCCGACTGCGGCTGCGGTGTAGGCGCCGAGCCCGGGCAGGGCGCGCAGGCCCTCCTCCGTGTCGGGGAAGACTCCACCGTGGTCACGGGCCACCGCGCGGGCGCAGGCCAGCAGGTTGCGCGCGCGGGCGTAGTAGCCGAGGCCGGCCCAGGCGGCCATGACCTCGCCGTCCTCCGCCGCCGCCAGATCCGCGACCGTCGGCCAGCGGGTGGTGAACTTGAGGAAATAGGGCGTGGCGTGCGGCACGGTGGTCTGCTGCAGCATCACCTCCGAGAGCCACACCCGGTAGGGATCGGGCCGGGTCCCCGCCGCGCGCGCCTGCGGCCGGACGCGCCAGGGCAGGTCGCGGGCGTTGGCGTCGTACCAGTCGAGCAGGGCGGTGCGGAGGGGGTGGGGAGTCACGGGGATGAGGTAGCACTCTAGACCGAGCGCGTGAACGCGGCTCTGAACGCTCCCCCGGTCGCATTCGGCGAGGTGATCGGTGCGTGAGCGCCAGACGAAGGGGCGTGCGGCCGCGTCATCCGAGTGGCTCGCCTCGCAGGGAGGAGGCCGCTAATGTGCCCCGATGCCCCGGCGCCTGCCCACGCCCGAAGAAGCCTTGGCGATCCTGGCCGCCAAGCGGACGCGCCCGCAGCGGCGCCCGCCGCCGCCGGCCGGCCGGGCCCTGCGGGCGCCGCTGAAGGTATTCGAAGCCAAGTTCGGCCAGGGGGCGGGGGCGCTGGCCGCCCGTTGGCGGGAGATCGTGGGCGCCGAGGTCGCGCGGCGCACAGAGCCGGTCAAGCTGTCGAAGGGCAGGAACGGCGCCGGCTCTTCGCTGGAGATCCGGGTGGCCGGGCCCTACGCGGCCATCATCCAGCACCAGGCCCACGACATCCTGGCGCGCGTGAACCTGTTCCTTGGCGCCGAGGCGGTGCAGAAGCTGCGCATCGTCCAGGGGCCGCTGCGCGCCGCGACCGACACCGGTCCGTCCGCGCCGCCGCGCCGTCGTCCCACGCCGCTCGACGCCGCTCAGGAAGCGCGGCTCGCCGAAGAGCTCGCCCAGGCGCCGGACGGGCCGCTCAAGGAGGCGCTTCTCAAGCTCGGCCGCGGCGTCCTGCGCCGACAGAGCTAGCCCGCGTCGCGATCTAACGACGGCTGCCCGGGAATCGGGCTTTAATGGTCCATTACAAGTGCAAGGATTTCGCCGATGCTGAACCGCCGCTTCCTCGTCGCCGCCTTCGCCGTGGCGGCGCTCGGCCTGGCCAGCTGCAACAAGGGCGGCGGCGCGAGCGGGCCGTCCGAGGGCGACATGAGCCTGGGCCCCGCCGACGCCAAGGTGAAGGTCGTCGAATACGCCTCGGCCAGTTGCAGCCATTGCGCGCGCTTCAACAACGAGGTCTTCCCGGCCTTCAAGGCCAAGTACGTCGACACCGGCAAGGCGAACTACACCCTGAAGGAGTTCCTCACCCCTCCGGAGGAGGTGGCCGCGGCGGGCTTCCTGACGGCCAGGTGCGCGGGGAAGGACAAGTACTTCACCGTGCTCGACGCCATCTACAAGAACCAGGCCGAGATGTTCCAGACGGGCGACTTCCGCGGCGTGCTGCTGCGCATTGCGCAGTCCGCCGGCATGACCGAGGACCAGTTCAACAGGTGCGTGTCCGACCCGGAGGCGCTGAAGGCGCTCAATGCGCGCGTCGAGCGCGCCAAGGCTGACAAGATCACCGGCACGCCGACCTTCTTCGTCAACGGCAAGAAGGTGGGCGAGGGCGAGGTGCCGCTCGCTAAGCTCGAAGCGGCCATCGCCGAGGCGGCGAAGTAGGCGCGGCCCGTGGTCGTCCGGCTGGCCCTCATCCTCGCCCTCGCCCTCACGGGTTCGGCCGCTGCGGCGACTGCGAAACTCGCCCAGCAGGCCGGCGACATGAGCCTGGGGTCGCCCAAGGCCAGGGTGCAGGTCGTGGAGTACGCTTCGCTGAGCTGCCCGCATTGCGCGCGGTTCAACGCCGAGGTGTTTCCGGCCTTCAAGTCCAAGTACGTCGACACCGGCAAGGTCCGCTACACCCTGCGCGAAATGCTCACCCCGCCGGCCCAGGTCGCCGCCGCGGGCTTTTTGCTGGCGCGCTGCGCCGGGCCTGAGAAGTACTTCGCGGTGGTCGACGAGGTGTTCCGCAGCCAGGACAAGTGGGACGGCGAGGTCCGCGGCGTCCTGTTGGGCGTCGCCAAGGCCAATGGACTCAGCGAGTCGCAGTTCACCGCTTGCATGTCGGACGCCGCCGCCCTGAAGGCGCTGAACGTGCGCGTCAAGGCGGCCATCGACATGGGCGTCGACTCGACGCCCACCTTCTTCGTCAACGGCAAGAAGTTCGAAGGCGAGATGAGCCTGCAGCAACTCGACGCCGCCGTCGCCGCGGCCACCAGGTAGGGAGGCGGAGCTAAGCCGTGCACTTCCAACGGCTGCGACTGTCCGGCTTCAAGTCCTTCGTCGATCCGACGGAGTTCCGGATCGAGCCTGGGCTGACGGGAATCGTCGGGCCCAATGGCTGCGGCAAGTCGAACCTGCTCGAGGCGCTCCGCTGGGTGATGGGCGCCAACTCCGCCAAGGCGCTGCGTGCGGGCGGCATGGACGACGTGATCTTCGCCGGATCCGGCGCGCGGGGGTCGCGCAACCACGCCGAGGTTGCGCTGACCATCGACAACGGCGAGCGCCGCGCGCCGCCGACCTTCAACGAGCACCCGGTCCTGGAGGTGGTGCGCCGCATCGACCGCGGCGCCGGCTCGACCTACCGCATCAACGGCCGTGAGGTACGCGCGCGCGACGTCCAGCTGCTGTTCGCCGACGCCTCCACGGGCTCCAATTCGCCGGCCCTGGTGCGCCAGGGGCAGATCTCCGAGCTGATCGGCGCCAAGCCGCAGAACCGGCGGATGATCCTGGAGGAGGCCGCCGGCGTCTCCGGCCTGCACTCGCGCCGGCACGAGGCGGAGCTGCGGCTGAAGGCGGCGGAAGCCAACCTCGCGCGCCTGGACGATGTCGCCCGCGAGCTCGACAGCCTGCTTGGCCGGCTGAAGCGCGAGGCGCGCCAGGCCGAGCGCTACAAGAAGCTCTCGGCGGAGATCCGGGCGCTGCAGGGCGCGGTGCTCTACGCCCGCTGGAACGAGGCGAAGGAGGCGGCGGGGCGCCTGGCCGCCGAGGCCGAGGCGGCCGCCCGGGCGGTGGAGGCGACGGCCCGCGCGGCCGCGCAGGCCACGCTGGGCGCCGCCAACGCCGAAGCGGCGATGAAGCCGCTCCGGGAAGACGAGGCGGTCTCGACGGCGATCCTGAACAAGCTCGCCATCGACAAGGAGCGGCTCGACCGCGAGGCCGAGGCGTATGCGGCGGAGATCGCAAGGCTCGGCGGCGAGATAGCGCGCATCGACGCGGACCGCGCGCGCGAAGCGACGATCGTCGAGGACGCGACGGCGGCGCTGGCTAGGCTGAGCGAGGAGTTGGACGTTCTGGAGGCCGCCATCGCCGCCGCGCCCGAGCGGACGCCGGAGCTGGAGGCGGCCGCCCGGGCCGCCGAGGCCGCTCGCGCCGCCGCGGACGCCGAGGTGGAGCGGCTCGCCGCCCAGGCCGCCGCGGAGGAGGCGGAGCGTCGCGCGGGCGCGCAGCGCGTGCAGGAGTCCGAAGGTCGCGTCGCGCGTACGCGCCGCGCCCTCGACCAGGCGAAGGGCGAGCGGGCGGCGATCGGTCCGGCCGCCAATCCGCAGGCGGCGCAGGCGAGGTCCGATCTCGACACGGCGGAAGCGGCGCTCGCCGCCGCCCGCGCCGCGCTGGAGGCGGCGGAGGAGGCGCGCGCGGCGGCGATCGAAGCGGAGGCTGCAGCCCGGGACGCCGCGCGCAAACTGGACGAGCAGCTCGGCCGCCGCACCGCGGAGGCTCGCGCCCTGGCGAGCGTGGCCGCCCACGGCCGTCGCGGCGGCTTCGCGCCAGCGCTCGATTCCGTGCGGCCCGACCGCGGCTACGAGCAGGCGCTGGCCGCCGCCCTGGGCGACGACCTCGACGCGGCGCTGGATCCGACGGCGCCCGCCTTCTGGGGCGGCCGCGAGATGGCGGCCCCGACCTGGCCCGACGGCGCGACGCCGCTGGCGCCCCTGATCAAGGCGCCGGCGGCGCTGGCGGCGCGGCTCGCTTTCACCGCCCTGGTGGATCGCGCCGAGGGCGACCGTCTGCGGGGCCAGCTCGCGCCCGGCTGCCGCCTGGTCTCGAAGGAGGGCGACCTCTGGCGCTGGGACGGCTTCACCACGCGCGCCGAGGCGCCCAAGCCCGCCGCTGTGCGGCTGGAACAGAAGACCCGGCTGGCCGAGCTGGAGGCGGAGATCGAGGCGCTGGAGCCTCGGGCCAAGGCGGCGCGCGAGGCGCTCGGCGAGGCGGCCGCGGGGCTGCGCGCGGCGGAGGAGGGGCTGAAGGGCGCGAGGCGCGAGCCGCCCGCCTGGGAGCAGAAGGCGGCGCAGGCGCGCCAGGCTCTGGCCCGCTTCGAACAGGAGGCCGCGCGCAAGGAGGCCCAGGCCGCCTCGCTCGACGAGCTGATCAGCCGTTTCGAGGCGGAGCTGGCCGAGCACGAGACGAACCTGGCGGCGGCCCGCGCGCAGGCGGGCGACGCAGGCGCCGTCTCCGAGCTGCCCGCGCTTCTGACAGAGGCGAGGGCGGCGCAGGGCCGCGCGCGCGAAGCGGCCGCGTCGGCCCGCAGCGCGCTGGAGGTCGAGCTTCGCGAGCGCGCGGGCCGTGCGCGCAGGCTGGAGAGCCTGACCAGGGATCGTGACGATTGGGGCCGGCGCTCGGACGCGGCGGCGCGTCGCCTGGAGAGCCTGGCGGAGGCGCGGGTCCACGCGGCTGACCAGCTGCGAACCGCCGAGGCCGCGCCCGGCACGCTGGAGCAGCGACGGGTCGCCCTGCTCGACGAGCTCGCCGCCGCCGAGGCCCGCCGCGCCAGGTCGTCCGACGCTCTGGCCACCGGCGAGTGCGAGCGGTCCGAGGCCGACCGGGGCCTACGCGCGGCCGAAGCGGCGGCGTCCGAGGCGCGCGAGGTCCGCGCCAGCCTTTCGGCGCACGCCGAGGCCGCGGCCGTGCGGCTGGACGAGGTGACGACCCAGATTCGCGAGACCGCTCGTGTCGAGCCCGAGGCGCTCGCCCGCCAGCTCGCCGACGAGGCGGTCGCCATCCCCACCGACCCCGGCGGCGTCGAGGCGCACCTCTACAATCTGGAGCGGCAGCGCGACAGCATTGGGCCCGTGAATCTGCGTGCGGAGGAGGAGGCCGGCGAGCACTTGGCGCGGCTGCAGCAGATGCAGACCGAACGGGCGGATCTCACCGGCGCGATCGCGCGCCTGCGCCAGGGGATCGATGAGCTGAACGGCGAGGGACGCGAGCGGCTGGTCGCCGCCTTCGACGTGATCAACGATCACTTCAAGACGCTGTTCGCCACTCTGTTCGAGGGCGGCCAGGCGGAGCTTCGGCTGGTCGAATCGGACGATCCGCTGGAGGCGGGGCTGGAGATCTACGCCTGCCCGCCCGGCAAGCGGCTGGCGACCATGAGCCTGATGAGCGGCGGCGAGCAGGCGCTGACGGCTGCGGCGCTGATCTTCGCCGTCTTTCTGGCCCAGCCCGCCCCCATCTGCGTGCTCGACGAGGTCGACGCGCCGCTCGACGACGCCAACGTGGACCGCTTCTGCAACATGCTCGACGAGATGGCGCAGCGGACCAAGACCCGCTTCATCGCCATCACCCACAATCCGGTGACCATGGCGCGCATGGACCGGCTGTTCGGCGTGACCATGGCCGAGCGCGGCGTTTCCCAGCTGGTCTCGGTGGATCTGCGGCAGGCCGAAGCCATGGCGGCTCAATAGGCCGCGGGCGACCTGCGCCTTACCCGCCGCATGTGGGGCGGGAATATTTCGGCATTGTAGCCCCGGACCTGCGGCAGAAGGCGCGAAAGGCCATAAAATCTAGCAAAATCATGCGCTTATAACTTACCTGCTCAGCCTTGACGCACCGCACCACCGTCTATAGGTTCCGGCCGACTTTCGAAGCCCCCGCCGCGGCGGCGACGTCGTGGTCGCGCGAGTGACTCTGCGACGAATGCCCGACCGGGAACAGACGCGTGAAGAGGCGATCCGTCGCCTCGAAGAAAGGGCCGGCGCGCTTGAGGCGCGCACGACCCATGAACCGCGCGACTATGGCGCCCAGGCGCATAGCTACGGCTATCGCCTCATGGGTGTGCTCATCGGCGGGGTGTTCGTGGGGTTGGGATTCGGTTTTGCGGCCGATGCTGTCGCAGGAACGAAGCCTTGGGGAATGATCATCGGGGTCCTGGTGGGCTTCGTCGTCTCCGTCTGGATGGCCGTTCGCTCGGCCCGGCGGATGTCGGCGGAAGCTGCGCAGGAGTGGGGTCCGCCCAAGGACCTCGGCCCCGACATCGGTGAAGACGACTGAAGGAGTTCGAGGCGGCATGGCCGACCCGATGCACCAATTCGAGATCCACAAGATCGTGGATCTGCCCGACTTCACCCTGCCGGGCGTCGGGACCATCGACATGGCCTTCACCAACTCGACTCTGGCCATGACCTTGGCGGCCGGGTTGATCATCGCCTTCATGGCAGCGGTCACGGCCAAGCCTCAGGTGGTGCCTGGCCGGCTGCAGGTGATCGGCGAGGGGGCGTTCAACTACATCGACAACCTCGTCGTCGGGATCATCGGCCACGAGGGACGGAAGTTCTTCCCCTTCGTCTTTTCCATCTTCCTGTTCATCCTGGCGATGAACGTGCTGGGCCTGTTCCTGGTCTTCACCGCCACGTCCCAGCTGGCGGTCACCGCGACGCTCGCGGCGCTCACCATCCTCCTGGTGCTGATCGTCGGTTTCGCCCGCAACGGGCTGGGCTTCTTCAAGCTGTTCGTGCCCTCCGGCGTGCCCTGGTACATGCTGATCCTGGTCACGCCGATCGAGGTGATCTCCTTCCTGCTGCGCCCCGTCACCCTCGCCCTTCGTCTGTTCGGCAACATGCTGGGCGGCCACGTGGCGATGAAGGTGTTCGCTGGCTTCGTCGTCTCGCTGGGCGCGCTCGCGGCCGGCGGCGGATTGGGCTTGCTGGGCATCCCCGGGGCCGCGCTGGCGCTTGGCGGCGTCGTCGCCCTGACGGCTCTGGAGTTCCTGGTCGCCTTCCTGCAGGCCTTCGTCTTCGCGGTTCTCGCCTGCGTCTATCTGAACGACGTGGTGAACCTCGGCCATCACCACTGACGGCCAAACTCAAACAAACAACCTCAACTCTCATTAGACGGGACTAAAATCATGGATGCGGAAGCGGCTAAGTTCATCGGCGCGGGTCTCGCCACCCTCGGCATGATCGGCGCGGGCGTGGGCGTGGGCGTCATCTTCTCGGGCTTCCTGCAAGGCGCGACCCGCAATCCGTCCGCCGCCGGCGGCCAGTTCACCAACCTGATCCTGGGCGCGGCGCTGACCGAAGCCCTCGGCATCCTTGCCTTCGTGCTCGGCCTGCTCATCCTCTTCAGCTAACAACTTTGAGCGAAGGCGGGGCGAGCATCCCGCCTGAGCGACTTAGGACCGTCGAAGCCTGATGGCCGCCGAAACCAACACTCCCGCTGCGGAGGCCGCCGAGGACCTGGGCGGGCACGCGCCCGACGCCCACGCTACGGCCACCACCGAGCAAGCTCACGAGAGCGGCGGCTTGCCGCAGTTCAGGTTCGAACATTGGGGCGGCCAGATCGTCTGGCTGCTGCTGGTGTTCGCGGTCCTGTACGTCCTGCTGGCGAAGGTCTTCGTGCCGCGCCTGCGCAACATCCAGGACACCCGCGCCCAGACCATCGCTGACGCGGTGGAGCAGGCGCGCCGGGTGCAGGCCGAAGGCGACGCCCAGGCCGCCGCCGCCAAGGCCGAGATCGAGGAGGCTCGCTCCAGCGCCCGTCGCCTCGCCGCCGACGCCAAGGCCAAGGCGCAAGCCGAGCTCGCCGCCAGCCAGGCGGCGGAGGACGCGCGCCTGCAGGGCGAACTGGACAAGGCCGAGGCGCGGATCCGCAGCATGCGCGACCAGGCCATGGCCAACGTCGGCCAGATCGCCGCCGAAACCGCCGAGGCGATCGTCGCCAAGCTGACCGGCGCCGCGCCTTCGCGCGCCGAAGTCGACGCGGCGCTGACGTCGCGGACGCCTGAGGGGGTGGCCTGATGCCCGAGTTTCTCAACCCGGCGGAAGCCGAGATGTGGGTCGGCGTCGGCCTGCTGATCTTCCTGAGCATCGTGATCTTCGTCGCCAAGGCGCCGAAGGCGATCGCCGCCTCGCTCGACGCCCAGTCGCAGGCCATCCAGTCCAACCTGGACGAGGCCGCCCGGATCCGCGAGGAGGCCCAGCGCCTGCTGGAGACCCTCAAGGCCGAGCGCGCTGAGGCCGAGCGCCACGCCAAGGCCATGCTCGACCAGGCCAAGGCCGAAGCCGCGCGTTTCGAGGCTGACGCCAGGGCCAAGCTCGCCGAGAGCCTGGCCCGGCGCCAGCAGGTCGCCGAGCGCAAGATCGCGACGGCCGAGATGCAGGCCGCGGCCGAGGTCAAGGCCGCCGCCGCCGACATGGCGGCCCAGGCCGCCGAGAAGATGCTGGCGCAGCGCCTGGCGGGCTCGAAATCGGACCCGCTCGTGGACGCCGCCATCGGCCAGATCGCGGCCAAGCTGCAGTAGAGAGAGCTTCCGCAGTCGAAGTCATGACGAAGCCCCGGGGCCGCGCTCCGGGGCTTCGTTCATGTTGGGCTAATCCGAATTAGCATTATCTCCGTAGCGACCCTGCGTCGGAGGCCCCCATCTTGAGACACCTGCTGCTTGCGCTCGCCGCCATCGCGTTGATTGGCGGCGCCTCCCAGGCCACGGCCGCGGAGCCCGATGGCCTGTTCGGCGTCTGGCGCAATCCCAAGAACAGCGTCCATGTGGACATTCGGCCGTGCGGCGCTTCCGCCTGCGGCTACGTCGTCTGGGCCACGGACAAGGCCCGGCGCGCCGCCCAGAAGGGCAGCGGTAACGAATTGGTCGGCATGCAGCTGTTCCGTGAGTTCGCCCGCCGCGACGACGAGTGGCGCGGCCGGGTCTACGTGCCCGACTTGGATCGCCAGTTCAGCGGCTCGGTCCGCATCCTCGACACGAGCCATCTGGAAGCGAAGGGCTGCGCGCTCGGGCGCTTCCTCTGCAAGACCCAGACCTGGACGCGGGTGAGCTAGCCGCGGCGGCCCCTCGGCTCACTCCGGCGGCAGCTCGGGCGTGCGGAAGCGCCAGAGGCCGAGGCCGACGAGGCCCAGCGCCAGCTCGCGCAGCCGGCGGATCAGGGAGAGCGCCACCGCCTGCTCAGCCGGCACGCCCAGGGCTGCGCAGATCAGCAGGTAGCCGCCTTCCTGAACGCCGAGCGCGCCCGGCACGGCGAAGCCGATCGCGCGTACCCCCTGGGCGAGGCTCTCAAGCACGAAGGCCTGGCCCAGGCCCGCCTCCGCGCCCAGGGCGCGCAGGGCGATCCAGGTCTCCAGCACGCCCAGAACCCAGGAGGCCAGGTGCCACAGCGCCGAGGCTGCGAGCGGCCCCTTGCGAACGCCCAGCCGCGCCATCTCGGCGCCGAAGCCCGACAGCCGGCCGAGCGCCCCTTCCGACTTGGCGGTGATGCGGTCGAGCAGCCGCAGCACGCCGACGCGCTCGCCGGCGACGACACACAGGGTGACGAGGCCGCCCGCGATGGCCAGTTGCACGGCCAGCCGATCCAGCCGCGGATCGCTCAGCACGATCGCCGCGGCCAGCAGGCCGGCGAGGATGAAGAAGGCGAGACAGGCCAGACCGACCAGCACGTCGAGCAGGCAACTGGCGGCCGAGGTTCGCAGCGGCAGATGAGGCCCTACGGCGAGCCGCGCCCGCACCACGTCGCCTCCCACCTGGGCGACCGGCAGCAGGCCGTTGACCGATTCCTTGATCAGCCGCAGACGGAAGCTGGTCACGAAGCCGGGCCGCTGCGGGCGGGGCAGCAGCACGCGCCAGCCCTGCGCCGCCGCCATGGTGACGAGCAGATGGGCGGCGACGATCGGCACGATCGCGAACCGCGCCTCGATCAGGGCGTGGAAGATCGCGCGGACGTCGTTGGCCAGCAGGATGGCGACCAGCACGCCGACGCCCAGCGCCAGCAGCCATGCCCGGCCGCGCGGTCGCCCGGCCGCGCGCGCCGTCGCAGCCTCAGGTCCCGACATTCGCGCCCGGGGCTGCGGCGGCGGGCCAGCCGCCAAACTCGCGGTAGGCCGCGACCACGCGCGCGCAGCACGCGTCCCAGTCGAAACGCCGGCTGGTCTCGCAAGCGGCGCGCCCCATCTGACCGCGCAGTTCCGGGTCTTCCGCCAGACGCAGGATTGCGTCGACGTAGCTCGCCGCATCCGGCGTCTCCACCACCAGGCCCTCGCGCCCGTGCCGGATCAGGTTGTCGGTGCTGGGCGCACGCGGCGCGATCACCGGCAGGCCGGCGGCCATGGCCTCAAGCGTGGCGTTGCCGAAGGTTTCGGTCAGGCTCGGATTGAAGATGAGATCGGTGCTCGCCACCGCCTCGGCGAGCGCGGTTCGCGTCAGGAAGCCGGTGAAGATCGCGCCCGGCAGATGGCTTTCCAGCCAGCCGCGCGCGGGCCCGTCGCCGACGATCACCGGGCGGACCTTGCCTTGCAGGCGGGCGAAGGTCTCCGCCAGCACCACCAGGCCCTTTTCCTGCACCACGCGGCCGAGGAACAGCACGGCGACCTCGTCCGGGCCCAGGCCCGCCGCGCTCCGCCACGCCGCCGAGCGGCGACGGGGAGAGAACTGTTCGCGGTCCACCCCGCGCGGCCAGACCCTGACCTGGGCGCCGGGCGCCTGCTCGGTCACCAACTGGCCCATCTGCGCGTTCGGCGGCAGCAGCGCGTCGCAGCCCCCGTAGAAGCCCGCCAGGTACCGCTCTGCGCGCGCCTGCAGCCAGCCAAGGCCGTAGTAGGCGAGGTAGGTTTCGAAGCGGGTGTGGATGCTGCTCACCACCGGGATCCCCAGCGCCCGGCCGAAATTGCGCGCCTGCAGACCCAGCAGGTCCGGCGCGGACAGATGGATGACGGTCGGCGCGAACGCCCTGATGTCTTCGCGCAGGCGGCGCGGTAGCCCTAGCGCCAACCGATACTCGCCGCGGCCTGGGATCGGCAGCGATGGGACCGAGACGAGGTCCCCCGCGGGCTCGAAGGCCGGGGTCGCAGTGGTCGGGGAATAGACGCGCACGGCCGCGCCATGCGCCAGCAGGTAGCTCACCAGTCGGTTCAGCGCCTGGTTCGCGCCGTCGCGGGTGTAGTTGTAGTTGCCGGAGAACAGGGCGACGCGCAGCCCGGCCATGTCGGGCTGCGCCGCAGCCCACTCGGCTGCAGGTTCGCGCATCGCTTCCATGGCCGCAGCGTCCCGCATTTCAAGCTCACGCTCCGCACAAGGAGTTTCGGACGGATGACGCCTGGCAGGCACGCACGCAAGCTCTGTTCACAGCAAGACGGAAATTCGCCGGTTGTTGTCCGCCGTCGGACGCGCGCCGCGGCGCCTGACGGGAGCGGCAGACTCGCCGCAATGCGTCCCTGATGCACCGCTTCCCCTTTCAGGGGAAGGGTGGTTCGCGCGCCAGGCGTGCGTTTTCGTCCCGGCTCTTAGGGCGTGGGGGCGCGCTGGACCGAATTGGTCATCACCAGCTTCTCGAACGAGGCGCCCACAAGGTCGACGTGGAGCAGCATGGCCGCGTGGGCGCGCGCCGGCTCGCCGGCCAGGATCGCTTTGACCACCGCCTCGTGCTCGGCGTGGCTGCGCGGCAGCCGGCCGGCGGTGCGGAACTGCGCGCGGCGGTAAGCCGCCACCCGCCGGCGGAGCGTGGTCGTGGCGTCTTCCAGCAGGCCGTTGTGGGCTCCGGCGTAGATCTGGGCGTGGAAGGTCTCGTTCGCCGCGCGAAACGCCTCCACCTCTCCGGCCTCGGCCATGGCGGCCATCCGCTCGTGCAGCCGCTGCAGGCCGCGGCGCTCCACCGGCGTCATGCTCATCGCCGCGAGGCGCGCGCACGTGGCCTCCATCTCGGCCATGGCGACGAACATTTCCTCCAATCTTTCCGGAGTGACCTCGGCGACGAAGGCCCCGCGGTTGGGCCTAAGTTCGATCAGGCCGCCGCTGGCGAGGCGTCTCAGCGCCTCCCGCACGGGTGTGCGGGAAACCCCGAACCTCTGCGCCAACACCCGCTCGTCGAGCCGCGCGCCGGGCAGTAATTCGCCGCTCAGCACCAGGGCCTCGACCTGCTCGACGATGCCGCCGCCGGCATGGCCATGGTTGGCTTCCTTGACCACGCCGCTCGTCTCCTAAGGCTCGATCTGTGTACGCAGTGCACAATCATTGGTCGCTGAATGCGCATCTAGCAAGATTTGGCTCAATTGCATACAAAAGTCGTTAACCGCTAGAGATTGTATGCATGGATGCCCTCCATCAGCCGGGTCCGAGCCGGCGGGAAGAGGGGGTGCATTGATGCTGAAGATCATGGGAATGGCCGTTGCGGCGGCGCTGCTGGGGGCCGCGCCCGCGCTGGCCGAGGACGCAGGCCCAAGCTTGCACGGCTTCGCCGATCTGTCCGTCAAAAACGACTACATCACGCCGCGGGGCCTGCGGGTGACGTCGGATGGAACAACGATCCAGTTCCTCAACGGCCTGGTGCTCGATTTTCCGCAGGATCCGGCCGGGCTTGTGACCGACGTTTCGTTCGTCCTGGGCTCGTGGAGCGACTGGAACCCCGGCTACAAGGCGCCCAACGCCAAGGCGTTCAACGAGTTCGACTGGTTCGTCGGCACGAACGTCAAGCTGGGCTCCAGCTGGACCGCCGGCGTCCAGTACGTCGAGTTCCACAGTCCGCAGAGCGCGTTCAAGACCGAGCAGAACATCGAGTTCAGCCTGTCCTTCGCCGACAAGCTGACGCCCATCTCGATCAACCCCTACGCCAAGCTGTTCTGGGCGATGAACGGCGACTCCACCGTCGTCACCGGCAAGCGCGGCGACACCTACGACGTCGAGATCGGCGCAGTCCCCACCTGGGACCTGCACGACTATGGCGCGCCGATCATCCTGTCCGCTCCCACCTGGATCACCGTCGGGCCGGAGGAATACTGGGGCGGCGATGATAATTTCGGCGTCTTCTCGACCGGGCTGAAGGCCACCTATCCGCTGAAGACGCCGCCCAAGACCGGCAATTGGTCGGTCTACGTCGGCTACCAGTACTACCATCTGATCAATGATCAGCTCGTGGTCGCCCAATCCATCATCAACAGAGGCAAGGACAAGCGCAATCTGCACTTGGTCCAGACTGGAGTGAGCCTCGGGTTCTAACGTCACGCAAAGGAGGTCCGCCATGGACATCGAAGCCAGGCCTTATCCCTTCGCCCTGCTGGCGGATCAAGCCGCCCTGGTCATCATCGACATGCAGCGCGACTTCCTTCAGCCCGGCGGCTTCGGCTCCGCGCTCGGCAACGACGTCAGCCAGTTGGCGCGCGTCGTCGCCCCGACGCAGCGGCTGCTGACCGCCGCCCGAGCGGCGGGCCTGCTGGTGATCCACACCCGCGAAGGCCACCGGCCCGACCTTGCCGATCTCGCGCCGGCCAAGCACCGGCGCGGGAAGGCGTCTCTGCGGATCGGGGATCGCGGACCGATGGGGCGCATCCTGGTCCGCGGAGAGCCCGGTCACGATATCGTTCCCGAACTTGCGCCCTTGCCGGGCGAGCCCGTTGTCGACAAGCCGGGCAAGGGTTCTTTCTACGGGACTGATCTCGATCTGATCCTGCGCGCGCGGGGGATCGAGCAGCTGATCATCTGCGGCGTCACCACCGAGGTCTGCGTCAACACCACGGCGCGAGAGGCCAACGACCGCGGCTTCGACTGCCTCGTCGTCTCCGACTGCACAGGTTCGTACTTTCCCGAGTTTCACACCCAGGCTCTGGAGATGATCCAGGCGCAAGGCGGCGTCGTCGGCTGGGTCGGCCATTCAGACGCCATCATCCCCGCACTCGCGGCCCAGTCCGCGGCCCCGCGCCAGAGGAGCGCCCAACCATGACCGCTACGTCGATTTCGCCGGGCTCCGTCCCGGCGGCCGCCGGCACGCGTCCTCCGTACTGGACGCCAGGCGACTGGAACGCCCTGTTCGGCTTCGGCACCAACATCCTGGTCAATGTGCTGGTCCTGACCGGGCTGCTGCGCTTCGTCCTGCAGATGCCCGCCGAGATCGTGTTCGGCCGCATCCTGCCGGCGACCGGCCTGATGATGTGCCTGAGCACCGTCTACTACGCCTGGCTGGCCCGCAGGCTGGCCATAAAGACCGGACGCACCGACGTCTGCGCCCTGCCGTCTGGCATCAGCGTCCCGCACATGTTCGTCGTCGTGTTCGTGGTGATGATGCCGATCCTGAACGCCACCAAGGACCCGCTTCAGGCCTGGGGCGCCGGGCTCACCTGGGTCTTCATCCAGAGCTTCGTGCTGATGGCCGGCGGCTTCATCGCCCCGTTCATCCGCAAGATCACGCCCAGGGCGGCCCTGCTCGGTTCGCTGGCGGGCATCTCGATCACCTTCATCTCGATGAGCCCCTCGGCGCAGATCTTCATGACCCCGGCGATCGGCCTGATCTGCCTCGTCGTCATCCTGATCAGCTGGTTCGGCGGGGTGCGCTATCCGAAGGGCATGCCGGGCGGCCTGGTGGCCATCGCCGTCGGCGCGCTGATCGCCTGGGCGGCCACCCTGGCCGGCTATCCCATCGGCGGCGTCGGCCCGACGCAGGTCTCCGACGCTCTGGCGACCTTCGGCTTCCATCTGCCCACGCCGGCGATCCCGGAGTTGCTCGGCGGGTTCAAGTACATCGGCGTGATCCTGGTCACCGCCATCCCGTTCGGCATCTACGATCTGGTCGAGGCGATGGACAACGTGGAGAGCGCCTCGGCCGCCGGGGACTCCTTCCCGACCACCCGGGTGCTCACCGCCGACGGCGTCGTCAGCCTGATCGGTTGCGTGATGGGCAACCCCTTCATCAACGCCGTCTACATCGGCCATCCGGGCTGGAAGGCCATGGGCGGACGGATGGGCTATTCGGCGGCGACCGGCCTCCTGATGCTGGGCCTGACCTGGCTGGGGATCGTGGCGGTGCTGATGGCGATCATCCCGTCGGTCGCCCTGCTGCCCATCCTGCTCTACATCGGCATGCTGATCGGAGCGCAGGCCTTCCAGGAGAGCCCGCATCGTCACGCTCCGGCGATCGTGCTCGCCATCGTTCCGACCATCGCGGCCTGGGGCAAGGTGCAGATCGACGGGGCCCTGGGCGCCGCCGGGACCACCGCCTCCGCGGTCGGCCTGGACAAGCTGGCGCAAGGCGGCGTGCTCTACCACGGCCTCTCGCTGGTCGGCGGCGGAGCGACGCTCGCCGGCATCGTGCTGGGCTCGGTGGCCGCTCTGATCATCGACAAGGAATTCAAGAAGGCAGCCTGCTTCGCCGGCGCCGGCGCCGTGCTCACCTTCTTCGGATTGATCCATAGCGAGGCGATCGGGCTGGCCAGGACCCCGGTCGTGGCGGCAAGCTACGCCTCCTGCGCCCTCTTCCTGCTCGTATGCGCGAGACGGGCGCAGGAGGCGGCGGCCAGCGAGCCGGCGCCCGTGATCGAGCATGGAGTGGGAGAGGCGGCGTGACCGATGCGGAGCTCGCGGTGGATGAAGCCCTGGTGCAAGGCCTGGGCGAGGCGCTGGGCCTTCAGATCCGACCGGAGCATCTGGGCGAAGTCGCCCAGGCCTGGCGGCTGATGCGCCCGCACCTCGAGCGGGTCCGGGCGATCGAACTCACCCCTGCCGACGAGCCCGCGTCCCTGTTCCGTCCGTGAGCGTCGACCTTTGCGAACTCGGCGCCTTCGAGGCGGCCGCCGCTGTGCGCGGCGGCCGCCTCAGCGCGACGGCGCTGACAGAAGCCGCGCTGGATCGCATCGAGCGTCTGAACGGGGGGCTGAACGCCTTCCGCCTGGTGTTCGCCGAGAGCGCCCTGGCCGCCGCCGCCGCCGTGGATCGGGAGATCGGCTCGGGCGACGACCCCGGTCCGCTGGCTGGTGTTCCGTTCGGCGTGAAGGATCTGTTCGACGTGGCGGGCGTGCCGACCGCGGCCGGTTCGCGGATCGGTGCGGACGGCCCTCCCGCGCGGCGCGACGCTGTCCTGCTGGAGCGGGTGCGCGCGGCCGGCGCCGTCCTGCTCGGCGTGCAGATGATGGACGAGTACGCCTACGGCTTCACCACCCAGAACGCCCACTTCGGCCGCACCCGCAATCCGCACGACCCGGCGCGGACGGCGGGCGGCTCGTCGGGGGGATCGGCGGCGGCGGTGGCCGCGGGCCTGGGCGCCTTCTCGCTGGGTTCCGACACCAACGGCTCGATCCGGCTGCCGGCCTCCTTCTGCGGCGTCTTCGGGCTCAAGCCGACCTTCGGCCGGCTGCCCCGGACCGGCGCCTTTCCATTCGTCTTTGACATCGACCACGTCGGGCCGTTCGCGCGCAGCGTGGGCGACCTCGCCCTGATCTACGACCTGCTGCAGGGCGCCGACGCCGGCGATCCGGCCTGCATCGCTGAGCGTGTCGAGCCGGTGAGCCCGGGCCTCGCCGAGCGAGCGCCGCCCGCGCGGGTGGGCGTGCTGAGCGGCTGGTTCCACGACAAGGCGGGACCCCAGGCGCGCGACGCCGTGGCGGCCGCCGCCGAGGCGCTGGGCGCCCGCGCGCGGGTCGAGCTCGGCGGGGCGGAGGCGGCGCGCTCGGCGGCCTTCCTGATCAGCGCCGCGTCCGGCGCCAACCTCCATCGCCGCAACCTCTCCGAACGGCCCGAACTCTTCGATCCCGGCACCCGCGGCCGGCTGCTGGCCGGCGGCCTGCTGCCGGCGGACGCTGTGCTCCAGGCCCAGCGCGTGCGCCGCCGCGTCTACGAGGAGGCGCTGCGCCTGTTCCGTGATTTCGACCTGCTGATCGCCCCGTCGACGCCGATGCCGGCGCCGCGCCACGACGAGGCGACTGTCGAGATCGCCGGCGAGATCCTCCCGACGCGGCCGAACCTAGGCCTGCTCACCCAGCCGATCAGCGTGCTTGGTCTGCCGGTGGTGGCCGCGCCGATCCGGCTGGCGGCGGCCCTGCCGATCGGGGTGCAGCTGATCGCGCCGCCCTGGCGGGAGGACCTGGCGTTCGCGGCGGCGGCGCGGCTGGAAGCATTGGGCCTGGCCGGCTCGCAGGTGGTGACCCCATGATGATCAACGATCCCGAGGTGCTGGCCGAGGTCGAGGCGGCGTTCGCGGCCTACGAGGCGGCGCTGATGGCCAACGACCTGGAGGCGCTGGACGGCCTCTTCTGGGCCGACCCGCGCACCGTCCGCTACGGGCCGGGCCAGAACCTCTACGGCATCGGGGAGATCCGCGCCTTTCGCGTCGGCCGGGTCGGCGGCTCGCCGCAACGGTCTCTGCTGCGCACGGTGATCACCACCTTCGGCCGCGACTTCGCCACCGCCAATACCGAGTTCCAGCGGGTCGGAGCCGACCGCCCGGCGCGGCAGAGCCAGACCTGGGCGCGCACCGAGGAGGGCTGGCGGGTGGTGGCCGCTCACATCTCCTTCCTCGGGGAAGGGTCGTGATCGTTCGTAGGCGGATCTAAAATCCTCTCCCTCTCCGCTGCGCGGGGGGAGAGGACTAACCGCGCCGCCGCAACCGCGCCTTCAGTCGGCGGCGAGCGCGGACGCCGTAGCGGTGCCGCTTGGGCAGGATCAGCCGCTCGACCCGCAGCGCCTGCTGCCAGAACACCAGAACCACTTCGGGCTCGCGCCGCAACAGGCGGCGGATCGGGAAGACCATCTTCGGCTGGGCGCGCTGGAAGCGGACGAACTGGCGCTTGGCGGCGAAGGAGTTGCGCAGCACCAGCATCAGGCCGATGACCGTCAGCGGCAGGCCGAGCGGGCCCGGCAGCGGGGCGATAAGAAAGCCTGCGATCACCAGGACGCCGCCCAGGCCGATGAGCAGCCAGCGCTTGATCCGCGTGACGAGGTCGCGCGCGAGGCGATCGGTGGATCGGATCATTCGGAGCGAGGGCGGGGCGAGTGACACGGGGGGCGCAGAGCTGGAGCGGAGGGAAGGGAACGCACGCGAACGATCCGAGATGCCGGCCTCAGTATGGCGCCGGGATGACGACAGGGTTCGCCGTCGAGGGTGTCGCAATCTCAGGCGTCGCCGAATCGCCGCTTGAGGCTGCGCCGCACCTTGACCGCGAAACGGATCTTCCGCGGCAGCACCAGGCGTTCCACACGCAGGTACTGCTGCCAGAACACCAGCACGATCTCCGGTTCGCGGCGCATCAGCCGACGGATCGGGAACACCACCTTCGGATGGGCGCGCTGGAACCGGACGAACTGACGCTTCGCCGCGAAAGAGTTCCGTAGAATGATCATCAGGCCGACAACGAGCATCGGCAAGCCGATATGGAACGGCAGGGGGGCCAGGATCAGCCCCGCTAGCATCACCACGCCGCCCAGCCCCAGCAGCAGATAACGGCCGACCTTTGCGACCAATTCGCGGGCGACTTCGTCTGAGGCGCGGAACACGCGCGGAGAGGGCATGGCGAAAGACACGGGCGGCAACCTGGGAGGCGCGGTCGGCTCGAGGAGCTCGATCCGTGGCCGCGCCTTCAACATATGTGGGCCGTCAGGGGAGTCGTAAAGACAACGCTTAGTTAAATCAGTGTCGCTCCGCTCTATTCGATAGGCTATGGCGTCGGCGCCACAGCTGTGGGTTCCGGACGCCACGTCAGCCGCGGCTTGCGGGCCGCGAGCGTCTCGTCCAGGCGACGCAAGGGAGCAAGCGCCGGGGCCTGTTTGAACCGCTCGGAGTCGCCGGCCTGGGCGGCCGTAGCGAGGGCGCGCAGGGCCTCGCAGAAGCGGTCGAGCTCCCGTTTGGATTCGGTCTCCGTGGGCTCGATCAGCATGGCTCCGTGCACCACCAGCGGGAAGTACATGGTCATCGGGTGGAAGCCCTCGTCGATCATCGCCTTGGCGAAGTCGAGGGTGGTGACGCCGGTCCCTTCCAGCCAGCGGTCGTCGAACAGCGCCTCGTGCATGCAGGGGCCGTGGGGGAAGGCGGGCGTCATCAGGTCGGAGAGGCGCGCCTTGATGTAGTTGGCGTTCAGCACCGCGTCCTCGGCGACCTGCCTAAGGCCGTCCGCCCCGTGGCTGCGCATGTAGGCGTAGGCGCGGACGTACATCCCCATCTGGCCGTGGAAGGCGCAGAGCCGGCCGAACGCCTGCGCCGCTTCGCCGGAGGCTTCCTCCTGCAAGGCGAGCCCGTCAGGGCCGTGGACCACCCAGGGCGCCGGGGCGAAGGGCGCGAGCGCCGCCGACAGCACCACCGGTCCCGCGCCCGGCCCGCCGCCGCCGTGCGGCGTGGAGAAGGTCTTGTGCAGGTTGATGTGCATGGCGTCGACGCCGAGGTCGCCCGGCCTTACCCGTCCGACGATGGCGTTGAAGTTGGCGCCGTCGCAGTAGAAGTAGGCCCCGGCCTCGTGGGTCAGGCGCGCGATCTCGAGGATGTCGCGCTCGAACAGGCCGCAGGTGTTCGGGTTGGTGACCATGACGGCCGCCACGTCGGGGCCGAGCTTGGCGGCCAGGTCAGCGAGATCCACCCGACCGTCCGTGGTCTGAGCGATCTCCTGAACCGAATAGCCGACGAAGGCGGCGGTCGCGGGATTGGTGCCGTGGGCCGAGCTGGGCACGAGTACGCACCGGCGTTCGCCATGGCCGGCCGCCTCATGCGCCGCGCGGATGGCCAGCAGGCCGCAGAGCTCGCCGTGCGCGCCAGCCTTTGGCGAGAGCGCCACCGCCGGCATGCCGGTCAACGTCTTCAGCCAATGCGCCAGCCGGTGCATCAGTTCGAGCGCGCCCTGCACGGTCGACTGCGGCTGCAGCGGGTGCAGGTCGGCGAAGCCCGGCAGTCGGGCCATCTTCTCGTTGAGCCGAGGGTTGTGCTTCATGGTGCACGAGCCCAGCGGATAGATGGCCAGGTCGATGGCGTGGTTCTTCTGCGACAGCCGCACGTAGTGGCGAACCGCCTCGGGCTCGGAGAGGCCTGGCAGGCCGATCGGCTCGGCGCGGACGAGGTCGCCGAGATCGGACGCGTCGAAGTCCACCACCGGCAGGTCGACGCCGGTCTTCCGCCAGCCGCCCAGCTCGAAGATCAGCGGCTCGTCCTGCAGCAGGCCGCGCCCGCCCGTGAGCGTGGCGCGGTCCTCGCTGGAGCTGGCTTCCGGACGGGTCGGCCGTCCGACGGTGTTCATGCTCATCGGCCGAGGTTCCGTTGCAGGCTGCGGGTCAGCGCGGCGATGTCGTCGCTGGTGGTGGTCTCGGTGGCGGCCAGCAGCAGGACGTCGCCGAGTCCGGCCGCGGGATCGAGCCGCGAGAAGGGAACGCCGGCCACCACGCCGTCGGCGAGCGCCGCCTCGACCAGGGCCGCGGCGTCGCCGGGCACGCGGATCGCCAGTTCGTTGAAGTAGCGAGGAGTGAGGATCTCGACGCCCGGGACAGCGTGCAGCGCCATCTTCAGCTCGCGGGCGCGGAAATGGTTCGCCTCCGCCAGCTGGCGGAGGCCGGCTTCCCCCAGCAGCGACAGGTGGATCGAGAAGGCCAGCGCGCAGAGGCCTGAGTTGGTGCAGATGTTGGAGGTGGCCTTCTCCCGGCGGATGTGCTGCTCCCGCGTCGAGAGCGTCAACACGAAGCCGCGGCGGCCGTCGGCGTCGACCGTCTCGCCGCAGAGCCGGCCCGGCATCTGCCGCACCAGCTTCTCGCGGGCGGCGAAGAGGCCGACGTAGGGGCCGCCGAAGTTCAGCGCGTTGCCGATCGACTGGCCCTCGGCGACGGCGATGTCAGCGCCCATGGCGCCCGGCGACTTCAAGAGGCCGAAGGACACGGCTTCGGTGGTGACGACGATCAGCAGCGCGCCCGCAGCGTGCGCCGCCTCGGCGATCCTTGTCACGTTGGCGACCGCGCCGAAGACGTTCGGGGTCTGGACGACGACGCAGGCGGTCTCGCCGTCGATCGCGTGCAGGAGCGCCGCCTCGCCGTCCACGGCCGCGGGCAGGCGGACGATCTCCATCCCCTCAGCGTGGGCGATCGTCCGCGTGGTGGCCGCGTAATGCGGGTGGAGCCCGCCGCAGAGCACCGCCTTCTCGCGACGGGTGACGCGTTGCGCCATCATGACAGCCTCTGCACAGGCGGTGGAGCCGTCGTACATCGAGGCGTTGGCGACCTCGAGGCCGGTCAGGGCCGCGACCTGGGACTGGAACTCGAACAGCACCTGCAGCGTGCCTTGGGCGATCTCCGGCTGGTAGGGCGTGTAGCTGGTCAGGAACTCCGAGCGCTGGATGATGTGGTCCACGCTCGCCGGCACATGGTGGCGGTAGGCGCCCGCGCCGCAGAAGAACGGGCCCGAGCCCGCCGAGCGGTTCCGCGCGGCCAGGCCCGCCAGCTCGCGCTCCACCTCCAGCTCGCCGGCGTGCAGCGGCAGGTCGAACAGGTCGCCCGCTCTGGCGGCCTCAGGCACGTCGCGGAACAGTGCGTCCACGTCCGGCGCGCCGATCGCCGCCAGCATCTCGGCGCGGTCGTCGGGGGTGAGGGGGAGGTATCTCATGATCGGGCGGCCCAGGCGGATCCTTCTCCCCTTGCGGGAGAAGGTGTCGGCGAAGCCGACGGATGAGGGGTCTTGCGGCGAAGGTGGATCAAGGGGCCGACGCGACTGTGCGGCGGCGACGACCCCTCATCCGACCCGCTGCGCGGGCCACCTTCTCCCGCAAGGGGGGAAGGAAGCTGCCTCGCGATCGTCACAGCGTTTGCAGGAAGGCTTCGTAGGCGGGGCGGTCCATCAACGTCTCGACCTCCGCCGGGTCGGCGACCTTGACCTTGGCGAACCAGCCGGCGGTCTCGGGCGCGGCGTTGACGGTCTCCGGGGCGTCGGCCACCTCGCCATTGGCCTCGATCACCTCGCCGGAGATCGGCGCGTAGACGTCGGAGGCGGCCTTGACGCTCTCCACCACCGCGAAGGCGTCGCCGGCCTTCACCTGGCGCCCGACCTCGGGCACCTCCACGAAGACGACGTCGCCCAGCTGCTCGGCGGCGTAGGCGGTGACGCCGATTGTGGCGATGTCGCCGTTCAGCTCGACCCACTCGTGATCCTTGGTGAAGCGCATGGGAATCCTCTTAGGGCTAGAGCTTGCGGACGTAGCGGTGGGGGACGAAGGGGAGGTCGACGACCTCGCAGGCCTGAGCCTTGCCGCGGACGACGACGCGAAGGCGGGTCCCGGCCTGCGAGTGGATCGGGGGGAGGAAGGCGAGCGCGACGCCCTGCCGGAGCGAAGGCGAGAAGCCGCCGGAAGTGACGCGGCCGACGACCTGGCCCGCCTCGTCGGCGACCTCGGCGCCTTCGCGGGCGGGCGCGCCTTCCAGCACCTTCAGGCCGACGCGGAGGCGCGCGGGGCCTTTTGACAGCTCGGACAGGATCCGTGACGCGCCCGGAAAGTCCGCCGCCTCGCGGCGGCGGCGGGGCAGGGCGAACTCCAGCCCGGCCTCCACCGGCGAGACGGTCTCGTCCAGGTCGTGGCCATAGAGCGGCAGGCCGGCTTCGAGCCGGAGCGAATCCCGCGCGCCGAGCCCGATGGGCTTCACCCGCTCGTCGGCCATGAGGATGTTCCACACGGCGATGGCGGCTTGGGCGGGGACGGAGATCTCGTAACCGTCTTCGCCGGTATAGCCGGAGCGGGAGACGATCAGGTCGACGCCGAAGCCGTTCAGCGCGCGCGCCTCCATGAAGGTCATGGTCGCCGCCTCGGGGACGTGCCGCTTGAGCACCGCCACAGCTTCGGGACCCTGGAGCGCCAGGAGCGCGCGATCCTCCAGCCGTTCGACTTCGACCTCGCCGGCCAGCGCCTCGCTGATCAGCTTGTAGTCGCCGTCCTTGCACGCCCCATTGACGACGACGAACAGGCCGTCACCGTCGGGTCGGGCGGCCATCAGGTCGTCGACGATCCCGCCATCGGCGTTCAGCAGCAGCGAGTAGCGCTGCTTGCCGGGCTTGAGGCCCTTGAAGTCGCCCGGCGTCAGCGTCTCGAAGGCGGCGAGCGGATCGGCGCCGCGGAATCTCGCCTGGCCCATGTGGCTGACGTCGAACAGGCCCGCGTGCTCGCGCGTCCAGAGGTGCTCCTTCAGCACACCCTCGGAATACTGGACGGGCATGTCGTAGCCCGCGAACTCGACCATCCGCGCGCCCAAGGCGACATGCGCCTCGGTGAGCGGCGTGGTCTTGAGGACCTTCTCGGACGGGTTCTCTGCCAAGTGACGGACTCCGGCTGACGACTGGCGATACGCCGGAACGTGCGTTCCCGCCTTTCGCGCCCCCGCTGTCCTTGGGCCTGAGAGATTTCGGGCCGGCCGGTGGTTGGCCGCCTCTGCTCCTTCGGCGAGCCGGCCCTTGATTAGCCCGGCTGCTTTCCAGCGTGCATCAGCCTCGCGCGGTCCTTTTGCCTGAGCGTTTCCGGGGCGGTTGCGCCTTCGGCTCCGGATAGAATCCGGTCTCTCCCGCGAGAGTCGGAGGGAAGGTGGGTCAGCCGGCCAGGGGAGTCAACGCGGGAAATGGCGGGTCAGAACGCCTTTGGAAGACCTGCCTGCTTCAGCACCTCGTTGGCCGTGTGGCGGCTCTTGGAGCGAGGTACGATGAACACCCTGCCTTTATCGGTGCGCCGTTTCTCGTAACTGCCTTCGCCGCCTGGAAGCCGCTCACATCCGGCGGCCGAGAGCAGACGGACGAGGTCCGGGTAGAAGTCGCCGGGCATCAGGCGACGGCGAGATCCAATGCGCCGTTCGCCCGCAGCTGAATGCGCACCTTGCCGTGTACGCCGGCGTTGTCGGCCAACAGCTCGGGCGCGAGCGCCTGAACAAGCTCGACGAGTTCCGCCAAAGACTCCGCTTCGACCACGAGACCCGGGATATTGCTCGACGAAACCCAGACGCGCGCGTCAGGGTCCCATTCCGCATCCACGTGATGGCCGGAAGTCATGCACTGAACGTGCGCGATACGCACAAAATCACAAGTCGCAACGTCTCGATCGCTCGAAACTAGCCATTCGTCCGGCGACCTTAGGTGGCGCTACATCCGCTCCGGCACGGCGACGCCCAGCACGTCGAGCGCCTGTTCGAGCTGGCGCAGGGTGGCGCGGGCCAGTGTCAGGCGGCTGGCGCGTACGTCCGGCGCCGCCTGCAGGATCGGGCAGGCGGCGTAGAACTTCGAGAAGCTCTGCGAGAGCCGGTAGGCGTGTTCGGCGACCGCGTTGGGTGCGAACCGGTCGTAGGCCTCGGCGAGCGCCGAATCGAAGGCGTCGAGGGTCAGCGCCAGGTCGCGCTCGGCGGGCTCGGCGATCGCGACCGGGCCGGCCTCCGCGCCTTCCTCGGTCGCCTTGCGCAGCAGCGATTTCACGCGCACCGCCTGATAGAGCAGATAGGGGCCGGTCTTGCCCTCGAAGCTGGTGAAGCGGTCGAGGTCGAAGACGTAGGAGGTGCCGCGGAAATTCTGCAGGTCGGCGAACTTCAGCGCCGCCACTGCGACCTTCTGGGCGATGTCCTCGAACTCGGCGTCCGGCAGGTTCTCGCCCAGGCCCGCCTCGTGCAGCCGCTCGCGCGCCTTGTCCCGGGTCATCCGGATCAGGTCGTTGAGCTTCAGCACGCCGCCTTCGCGGGTCTTGAAGGGCTTGCCGTCGGTCCCGTTCATGGTGCCGAAGCCGACGTGCTCAAGCTGGCCCTCCTTCGCATAGCCGGCGAGGTAGGCGGCGCGGAAGACGATCTCGAAGTGGTCGGCTTGGCGCTGGTCGACGCAGTAGATGACGAGGTCCGGGTCGAAGCCGGTCTTGCGGTCGAGGATGGTGGCCAGATCGGTGGTGCCGTACATGGCCGAGCCTTCCGAGGAGACCACCAGCAGCGGCGGCAGCTCGCGCTTGTCGCCCTCGCGCGCCACGCGGACGATGCGCGCGCCCTGGTCGTCCACCAGCAGGCCCTTCTGCTCCAGGTCCGCGATCATCCCGGGAATGAGCGCGTCGGCGTCGCTTTCGCCCTTCCAGAGGTCGAAGTCGACGCCGAGCGCATGGAAGTCGCGCTCCAGGGCCACGCGGGTGACCTTGGCGAAGCGGCGCCAGAGCAGATAGGCGCCCGGCCGCTTGGCCTGCAGCTCGGCGGTCAGCTTGCGCGCGCGGTCGCGATAGGCGGGGTCCGCCTTCCCCTTGGCGGCGGCTTCCGGATAGAGCCGGTCGAGGTCGGCCAGGGTGACGCTCTCGAACTCCGCCGGCTCCAGCTCTGTCCAGTCCGCGGGCAGGTCCGTGCGGGCGTTGAGCGCATCGACGGCGGCTGCGATGGCCGGGCTCTCGTCGGTCACCGCGCCGATCAGCAGGCCCATCTGGTAGCCCCAGTCGCCGAAGTGGGCGTCGCCCACCACCACGTCGCCGCGGAAACGATAGAGCCGCTTCAGCGCCTCGCCGATGATCGAGGAGCGCAGGTGGCCGACGTGCATCGGCTTGGCGACGTTGGGGCCGCCGTAATCGATCAGCACGCGGCGCGGGGTTTCGACCAGTTCGCCCCCGGCGCGCGGGTCGGCGGCGATCTCCTGGGCGCGGCGGGCGAGTTCGGCCTGGGCGACCTTGAGGTTGACGAAGCCAGGCCCGGCGACCTCGACCGAGGCCAGGCGCAGATCGGCCTTCAGCTTCTCGGCCACCGCCGCGGCAAGCTCGCGCGGATTGCGGCCGACCCGCTTGGCGGCGGCGAGCGCGCCGTTGGACTGGAAATCGGCCAGATCGGGCCGGTCCGAGGCGGCGACCCGCCCGAGCTCCTCAGGCAGGCCGAGATCGGCGAAGGCGGCCTGGACCGCTTCGCCGAGGGTTCGCTTCAGATCGCTCATGGACGCTTTGCGTCATCCTTCGAGGCGACCGTCGGCGCCACGTTCGGACGGAAGCGCTTGCCGTCGCGGTTGAAGGCGGCCATCTCCGGCGTCACCTCGAAACCGACGAGCACCTCGAAGTTCTCGCCGGACACGGTGTCCTTGGCGCGGGGGATGACGATGCCCTTCACGTCCTCGGACTTATAGACCCGGTCCTGGCCGGCGTCGAAGTTGACGGGCAGCTCGAAGGTCTGCTTGGCCAGCACCTCGCGATTGCGGTCGGTCACGGCCACCCAGTAGCGATAGGTCTTGCTGGAGCCGGCGGCGTGCGGGCCTTTGCCGAACTCGAACAGGATGTTCATCGTCACCTTGATCGGGTCGGTCGACTTGTAGGCGCAGGAGCCGTTCACGCCCTGGATCTCGCCGGTGAAGCCCACGGCGGACGAGGCTTCCTGCCCACCGCTGAACTCCACGTAGCGGGCCGCGTCGTAGAGCGTCTTGACGAACGGGCACGGGCCGGCGTTGCGCAGCGCCGGGAGCGGCGCCTGGTTGTCGCCCCACTCGGCTTCCTTCTTGCGCTTGGCGTCGGGATCGTCCTGATCCGACTTGTCGCGGTCCTGGGCGTGGACGACGGAAGGGACTGTGGAGACCGCCATCAGGAAGACGGCGGCGGCGGCGAGAAGCGGGCGGCGCATCGGGGGGCGTCCATAGTGCAAGGGCGCGGCGGGCGCGCGAACAGTCGGCCCTACGTACAGCCTGACGAATGCGGCCGCAACGCGGCTGGCGGCGCCCCCTCACAAGCCCTAAGTTCGCGGCCGATGCCAGACGCCCGCCCGCTTCCCAAGCTCACCGTCGTGCTCGCCAGCCCGCGCGGCTTCTGCGCCGGGGTGGACCGGGCGATCCAGATCGTCGAGCGCGCCATCGAGAGATTTGGCGCGCCGGTCTACGTCCGCCACGAGATTGTCCACAACCGCCACGTGGTCGAGCGGCTGCGGGCGCTGGGCGCGGTGTTCGTCGAGGAGCTGGACGAGGCCCCGGATGACCGGCCGGTGATCTTTTCCGCCCACGGGGTGCCCAAGTCGGTCCCGACCGCGGCGCGGGCCCGCAACATGCTCTATCTCGACGCCACCTGCCCCCTGGTCTCGAAGGTGCACGTCGAGGCGCAGCGGCACCATGACGCCGGCCGCGAGATCGTGCTGATCGGCCATGCCGGCCACCCGGAGGTGGTGGGCACGCTGGGCCAGCTGCCGGACGGCGCGGTGGCGCTGATCGAGACCGTCGCCGACGCGGAGGCCTTCACCCCGCGCGACGCGGCCAACATCGCCTTCGTCACACAGACCACGCTCTCGGTCGACGACACCGCCGAGATCGTGGCGGCGCTGCGCGCGCGGTTCCCGGCCATCGCGGCCCCGCACAAGGAAGACATCTGCTACGCCACCACCAACCGGCAGGAAGCGGTGAAGACGGTGGGCGCGCGCAGCGACGTGCTGCTGGTGCTGGGGAGCGCCAATTCGTCGAACTCCGTCCGCCTAGCTGAAGTCGGCCGCAGGGCCGGCGCGCGGGCCTATCTGATCGAGGACGCCGAAGCCCTGGATCTCACCTGGATCGAGGGCGCGCGGGTGGTCGGCGTCACCGCCGGGGCCTCCGCGCCCGAGGTGCTGGTGCACGGGGTGCTGAACCGGCTGGCGGAGAGCTTCGAGGTGACCGTGGAGGAAGCCCTCGCGGAGCCGGAGACCGTCAGCTTCAAGCTCCCCCGCGCGCTGGCGGGATAGCAAGCCCTCTCCCCCGCGACGAAGCGAGAGGGAGAGGGTTGGGAGAGGGCGCCGCCGCGCATCATCCGCACCGCACTTGCCGCCAGTCGATCAACCGCTGGCGCGTGATTTAGGCGGAGCAGCCTCTCGCAACCTCTCCCTCTCTCGCTGCCCTCGGGGAGAGGAGCTTTTCAGCTCAGCTGTTCGAAGGTGCGGTTGTAGCGCTTGAGGAAGGCGCGTCCGCGGGCGTGCGGGTCCTCGACCCACACTTCCTGGGTGACCGCGGCGATGACACGGCCGTCTGCGGCCGGCTCGAGGTGCAGAGTTCCGCCGACCTGGGCGTTGAGGACGTCGAGAGCTTCTTCGTTGAGGATCACGGCGACCTGGTCGCCAATCTTTTCGACTTTCAGCGCGATCATGAACGGCTCCTCTGAAAGACCGCTGGATCCTAACATGCGCCACCGGAGGTGTCTTGACCCGGCAGGCCCGCTCGCGCAGGCAGCAGCCATGGCGGTCTACACAGACATAACGGACGACGAACTGCAGAAGCTCCTTGCCGATTTCGATCTCGGCGAGCCGGTCAGCTTCAAGGGCATCGCCGAGGGGGTGTCCAACTCCAACTTCCTGCTGGAGACGGATTCCGGCCGTTATATCCTGACGGTCTACGAACAGCGGACCAACGCCGCCGACCTGCCCTTCTTCTTAGGGCTCATGCGCTGGTTGGCGGAGCACGGCTTCCCATGCGGGACGCCGATGCCCGACCGCTGCGGCGAGGTGCTGAAGGCCGTCTGCGGCAAGCCCTGCGCCATCGTCAGCTTCCTGCCCGGCATGTCGGTGCGCAGGCCCAGCGTCGCCCATTGCCGCGAGGCCGGCGCGGGCCTGGCCCGGCTGCACCTGGCGGCGCAGGGATTTCCCATGTCGCGGGCCAACGACCTCGGCCAGTCGGCCTGGGCGGGCATGTTCGCGCCGCTCGCGGCCCAGGCCGACGCGCTGAAGCCCGGGCTCGCCCAGGTGATCGAGGGCGACCTGGCGCGCTTCGCGGCGGCATGGCCGCGCGACCTGCCCACGGGCGTGGTCCATGCGGACTACTTCCCCGACAACGTCTTCTTCCACGGCAAGGACTTCGCTGGGGCCATCGACTTCTATTTCGCCTGCCACGACGCCTTCGCCTACGACGTGGCGGTGGCGCTCAACGCCTGGTGCTTCGAGCCGGACGGCAGCTTCAATGTCACCGCGGCGCGGGCGATGGTGGCCGGGTACGAGGCGCATCGGCCGCTGAGCGGCGCCGAGCGCGCAGCCCTGCCGATCCTGGCGCACGGGGCGGCCATGCGCTTCTTCCTGACGCGGCTGCACGACTGGGGCGCGACGCCGGCCGGCGCGCTCGTCAAGCCGCACGACCCGCTCGAGTACGAGCGCAAGCTTGCGGTGCACCGCGCCGCCCCCGACCTGGTGCTGTTTGGAGCCAAAGCGTGACCCCTGGCGTGACGATCTACACCGACGGCGCCTGCTCCGGGAATCCGGGGCCGGGGGGCTGGGGCGCGATCCTGCTGTTCGGCGACAAGCGCAAGGAGCTCAAGGGCGGCGAACTCGCCACCACCAACAACCGCATGGAGCTGATGGCCGCCATCCAGGCGCTGGAGGCGTTGACCAAGCCCTGCAAGGTCGAGCTGCACACCGACAGCCAGTACGTCCAGAAGGGCATCCACGAGTGGATCCACGGCTGGAAGCGGCGCGGCTGGCTGACCGCCGACAAGAAGCCGGTGAAGAACGACGACCTCTGGAAGCGCCTGGACGCCGCCCGGCTTCGTCACCAGGTGGACTGGCGCTGGGTCAAGGGCCACGCCGGCCACGAGCTCAACGAGCGGGCCGACGAGCTGGCCCGCGAGGGCCTGAAGGAGAGAGTTAACGGGGCGGGCGGAGGTGCTGCGCCCTAGGAGAGGAAGGGCTGCGGCGCGCTTCGGGGCGCCTCCCTGCCGGTGAGGATCTCCTTCAGACCATCGCCGCCGCCGCCAATCCGGCCCCTCCGGCGACGAGCGCGATGGCGGTGACGATGACGAACCGCAAGGCGAAGGCGCGGGCGCCGATCGACCAGGCCATGATCGCCCGCTGCACGGCGTTGGAGGCGAGCGCGATCAGGATCGCCGCCGCGGCGATGCTCAGCGACCCGCCCTCCGACGCCTGGCGGGCCTGCGACAGCGTGATGGCGTCGACGTCGACCAGTCCCGACACCGCCGCGAGCGCGTAGATCCCGGCGGCGCCTGCGCCCTTCGACAACCAGGCGCTAAGCAGCATGATGGCCGCCAGCAGGGCGCCGAAGGCGAACACGGCGGTCAGCTCGAAGGGCACCTGCACCTCGCTCGAGGCCTTTACGCCAGGCTTGCGGCGAATGAGGGCGATCAGGCCGCCCAGCCCGAACACCACGGCCGCCGCGCCCGCAGGCGGGGCCAGCTCGGCGAGCAGCGGCGGGGCCACCACGCCGGCCAGGAAGGTTGCGCGCGTCACCGACACCATGGAGGCGAAGGCCACTCCCGCCGCCAGGCCGAGGTTGTCGTCGACCTTGCGGCTGAGCCGCGAGAGCGCCAGGGTCGTGGCGGTGGACGAGGCGAGCCCGCCCGCCAGGCCCGCCAGCGGCGGCCCCTTCTCCGGCCCGCCGACCTTCAAGGCGATGTAGCCGACGTAGGAGATCGCCGCCGTCAGGATCATGAAGGTCCAGATCTTGCTGGGATTGAGCGCACCCAGCGGATCGACCGGCGCGTTGGGCAGCACCGGCAGGATCACCGCCGTCATGGCCGCCAGCAGCAGCGCCGAACGCAGCTCGGCCCAGGTCAGGCGATGCACCGCGCGGTGCAGGTTCTCGCGCACCGCCAGCACCGAGGCGGTGGCCACGCCCGCGGCCGCGGCGACGCGCAGGTCGCTCAGCAGCGCCATGACGCCGAGGCTGAACACCACCATGGCGGCGATGACGTTGGTGACGCTGAAGTTGTTCTCCGCCGCGCCCTCGCGATAGCTGAATAGGCCGAACACGACGGTGAGCAGGGTCAGTCCCACCAGCCAGGGGACATAGGCGTCCGCGGCCTGGGAGAGCGCGCCGGCGATCCCGCCGAGCAAGCCGATCAGGGCGAAGGTGCGGACGCCCGCGGTGCGTCCGCCCTCGCGCTCGTCGCGCTGGCGCCAGGCGCGCTCGATCCCGACCAGGAGGCCGATGCCGAGCGCGGCTCCCAACCTGAGGAAAAGGTCCGTTTCGATGGTCCGCCTCGATGCGCGCTATGGTCCTTCTGGCGGAGCTTAGCGAGCCGGCGGCTGCGGAGTCACAGGGTTTCACCCGAGCGCGCGCAGGCTGAATCCCGGCGCGCGGCCGTCTCGGCGCCGAGGATGCCCGCGAGCACCAGGCCGAGAGCCGCGGCATGGCGCAGACGGAACGGCTCGCCGATCAGCAGGACCGCCAGCAGCGCCCCGAACACCGGGACGAGGTTGATGAAGAGGCCGGCTCTTGCGGGGCCGAGCAGGTGCACCGCGCGGATGAAGAAGATCTGGCCGAAGAAGGAGGGCGCCAGCGCGACGTAGATCAGGATCGCCCAGCCTGTCGGGGTTGGCGCCTGCGCGAGGCCCAGCGCGATCTCGCCCGCGAGCAGCGGCAGCGAGCTGAGGAAGGAAGCGGCCGCGAGGCCGGCGAAGAACCAAAGGCTCGTCGCGCCGTCGCGCCCGCGCAGCGCGAGCGTGTATCCGGCGTATAGCGCGCAGGCCACGAACATCATCAGGTCGCCGGGATTGAAGCGCAGTTGCGCGAGGCTGCGCAGGCCGCCGTGGCTGGCCACCACCGCGACGCCGGCCAAGGTGACCGCCGCGCCGACCGCCTGCCCCAGGCGGATGGGCGTGCGGTGCAGCGCCAGCGCGCCGATCATCACCAGGATGGGCGCGGCGCCCTGCAGGATGGAGATGTTGATGGCGCTGGTCAGGTGGCCGGCGACATAGAAGAGGGCGTTGAAGGCGGTGAAGCCCAGGGCGCCCATCGCAGCCACGACGGGCCACTGCGCCTTCAGCCTGGGCCAGCCTTCGCGGATCGCGCGGTTCGCGAACAGGCCGAGCAGCGCCAGCACCAGGCCCCAGCGCCCGGCGGTGAGGACCATCGGCGAGATCTCGCCCACGGCCATGCGGCTTGCGGCAGAGTTGCCGGCCCAGGCGAGGGTCGTGGCGATCAGCAGGAGGTAAGGCTGGTCATAGAGGCGGCGCAGTCCCGCACTTCGGCGGGCGGCGTGCTAGATCTCGCGGGTCATGACGGCGACTTAGCACGGACCCACCCCGAGCCTGGGCCCCTCGGCTCGGGGTGGACCTGTCTTTGCGACCACCCCGTCCGGCGTCAGTAGCGGCGGCGATCCTGGCGATCGTGACGCTCGGCGTAGATCCGGTTCGACAGGCGGTCGAAGCGCCGGTCGAGGTCGCGGCGTTCCCAGGCCGAGAGGCCGTCGCGCCGGTACTGCCGTTCGAGGCGGACGATCTCGCGATACTCGCCGCGAAGGCGCGCCGCTTCGGGAGGGGTCAGGTCGCCGCGTCGGACGCCCAGATCGATGCGCCGCTCGAGGTTGGCCTGGCGCTCGCCGATCGGATGCCAGGGCTGGGCGCTCGCCGCCACGGGCAGGGCGGCCAGGACGGCCGAGGCCGCGGCGACGGACAGGAGAAGACGTTTCATTCGACAGGTTCCATCTTGCTGAACATCGGTCGCTTCCTTGAGCGACGAGCGTAATGAACACCCTGTCGGCTGAACGGCTCCCGAGCTGCGCCGTTGGCTGACGTTCATCGAATGCTCGGCCTGGCTTCTCGTCCCGGAACTTCCCGTGGGCTCTGCGGATTTCCGCCCCGCCCAGCCGCGAGCACAGCGTTCGTGGCCCGAGTTTCGGGAGGAGATCCAATGAGTAACACCGACGTTGGTGAGTTCGACGACGGCCCGCCCTCAGCCGCAAGTTCGCCGAAGGACATGGCCCAGAACGCCGCCCAGGCCGTCAAGCAGGAGGCCGCCAGCTTCGCGGCCGACGCGCGGGAAAAGGCGGCCGAGAAGATCGACGCGCGCAAGGAGACCGCCTCGCGCACCCTGGGCGACTTCGCCAACGCGGTGCGCAAGGCGGGCGACGAACTCGCCCAAAGCGACCAGTCGATGGCCACCCGACTGGTGCGCCAGGCCGCCGACGGGCTCGAGAACCTGGCGCGCTCCGTCGGCGAGAAGCGGCCCGAGGAGATGCTGGAGGCGGTGCGCGACTTCGGTCGCCGCAACCCCACCGCCTTCGTCGCCGGCTCGGTTCTGGCGGGGATCGCCCTAGGCCGCCTGCTGCGGAGCTCGGGCGCTCACGCCACCGGACAGGACCGCGAGTCGACCGCCTTTTCCGCGCCGGGAGGCGCTCCTCCGGAGCTCGGTCTCGCAGACATGGACGTGGTCGGCGCCGGCGACATGGGCGTGGATGAGCTGGCGGTCGCCGCCGACGAGGCGCTCTCCACGGAGCCGCCGTTCGATGCGGACGATCCGCAGCCGGACGGTCGTTTCGGACCGCGGAGCTGACCGATGTCCGAGCCTGACACCCGATCGCTCCCGGACGTGATCTCCGCGGTCGCGAACGACCTCGCCAACCTGGTGCGCAAGGAGTCCGAACTCGTCCGCACGGAGGTTTCGGAAAAAATCGCCGACGCGGGCAAGGCCGCCATGGCGATGAGCCTGGGCGGGGCGCTGCTCCTGGGCGGCTTCCTCTGCCTGCTGGCCGCGGTGGTCCTGGGCCTCAGCCACGTGATGGACCCGGGCTGGGCCGCCCTGCTGGTCGGCGTGGTCGCGGGCCTGGTCGGCTACACCATGGTTCGGGGCGCCGCCAAGAAGGTGCAGCCGTCGGCCCTGACGCCCGACCGCGCTGCAAGACAGATCCAGAAAGACGCTCAACTCGTGAAGGAGCAGGTGCGATGAAAAGCTCAGCAGAGGTCGAGGCCGAGGTCGAGGCCTCCCGCAGCGACCTCGACCGTAACGTCGAGGCCCTGAAGCAGAAGATGACGCCCGGGCAGCTGTTCGACGAGGGGGCCCGGATGCTGGGGGGAACCGGCCAGCAGGTGGCTTCCAGGTTCGCCGAACAGGCCAAGGCTAATCCCATGCCCTTGGCGGTGATGGGACTGGGTCTGGCCTGGCTGATGATGAGCAACAATCGGCCGTCCTCGGGCTGGCGCGGCGAGGGCGAGCTTCTGGCCGAGCCGCGCAGCTTCGCCGGCGGGCAAGCCGGCGGCGGCATGGGTCAGCGGCTGAAGGAGGGCGCGAGCGATCTCGGCGATCGGGCGCACGAGATGGTCGCCGGCGTTCAGGACAGGATCTCCCACGCGCGCGCTTCGCTCGCAGAGAGCGGGCGTTCGGTCGGCGAAGGCCTGGGCGACAGGCTGGACACCGTGCGTCAGGAGGCGAAGCAGGCAGGCCAGCGGGCGCAGCGGTCGTTCTTCGACACGCTCGACAGCGAGCCCTTGCTGATCGCCGGCGCGGGCTTGCTCATCGGCCTCGCGGTGGGCGCCGCCTTGCCCTCGACCGGACCCGAGGATCGCGTGCTCGGTGAAACCCGTGATCGCTTGCTCGAGAAGGGCAAGGCGATGGCGCAGAGCGGGATGCAGAAGGCCGGGTCCGCGGCCGAGGCCACCTACGCGGCCGTCAAGGACGAGCTCCGGCAGGGAGACGCCGAGCGCGAGCCGGCCGACCGCATGGCGGACGCGGCGCGAGCCGGCGTACAGGCGGCGCAGGATCGCCTGCAGACCCCGCCCCACTGAGGTGAATCGGGGCGGCTTCTCGGAAAGCCGCCCCATTCCGCCATCCGGCCCAAGCGCCCTAGCTGGGCCTTCTATGCGACGCCAAGGAGCGGAAAATGGCTTCCGGGATGGGAATCATCGGCTGGATCGTCATCGGCATCATCGCCGGCTGGATCGCCGAGAAGGTCATGAAGCGGAATCACGGGTTGCTGACCAACCTGATCGTCGGCGTCGTCGGCGCCTTCCTCGGCGGATTCATCGCCACCCGCATAGGATTGGGTCCGACAGGATGGGTGACCAGCCTGATCGTCGCCTCGCTGGGCGCGATCCTGCTGCTCTTCATCGTCGGATTGGTGCGCCGGCGGACCTAGCGCCCGCCGATCTGCGTCTTCCGGAAGCTTCGCGGAACGGCGTTGCTTCAGGGGCGCCGCGCGGCCGCGCAAGCGGCGCATCCGCCGGCCCGCCTCCCAGGTCAAGCCTTGAAATTACGGCCTCCGTCGGCGAAATTGTTCGAGTCTGAACAAAGGCTGCGCGGGGCATGACGATCCATATTCCTGATCATCCGGTGGTGAGCGTCTTCACCCTGATCCGGCTGATCAACGACGGCGTGCGCGACCAGCTCTCCGAGCTGCTGCCCGAGGAGCTCAATGTTCCGCAGTTCGAGTTGCTGCGCCTGCTGGACATGGGCGACGGACGCACGCCGGCCGAGATCGCGACAGCGCTGCACGAGCCGAAGAGCGGGGTGACCGCGACGCTCCAGCGCCTTGAGGCCTCCGGCTTCGTGCGGATCGAGCCATGCGCCGAGGATGGCCGCAAGAAGCGTGTCATGCTGACGCCCGCGGGACTGGACGTCTACACGCGCGCGCGCAACGCCATCCGCCCGCAGATGGACAAGCTCCGGGAGGCGTTCACCCTCAACGAGTTTCGCGAAGCGCTGCCCTTCCTCAAGGCCCTGCAGACCTGGTTCGCGCAGCGCGACTGGGACTAGGTGTTCGAGGCTGGCTGTCCTTCCGTCTGGGCCGTCGGGTCCGACGTCGCCGGTCCTTCGGCCTGCATCGATCCGCCTTGGCCGTCACCGGTCCCCCGAATTTCGATCCGGCGGGACTTGTCGCGAGCCTGCATGTTCTTGGGCAGGGTCACCTTCAGCACGCCGCTCTCATAGCTCGCCTCGACGCGCTCGGCGTCCACCTCCGCCGGCAAGGGTATCGTTCGCTCGAAGCGGCCGTAGCTGCGCTCGGTGTAATGGCGCCCTCGATCGTCTTCGGTGCGCTCGGAGCGCTTCTCCCCACGCAAGGTGAGGGTGTTGTCGTGAAGGTCGAGCTCGACGTCCTTCGGGTCGATCCCCGGAAGCTCCGCCGAAATGGTGTAGGCCTGCTCGCTCTCGTGGATGTCGATGCTGGGCGACACGCTGCGCTGGCCGGCGCCGGGCGCGGCGAAACTGCGCGCCTCGGCCGGGGCGAAGAAGTCTTCGAACAAGCGATCCATCTCGCGCCGGAAGCTGGTGAATGGATCGCGGGCGAAGCCGGGCGTCCGGGCGCCGCGCCAGGGGGTGAGATCTCGGTCAGCCATATGCATTTCTCCCTCTGCACCCCCCCCGAGAAATTACCCTGCGCGGGGGCTGGAAAACCGACGCTCGCTGATTTTTGATCGGCGGCGGCGCGCGAGACGGTGGGAACCGGCGCCGCTGATCGCACCTATGGAAGTGAGGTGACCATGGCCGAGTCCCTGCACGTCGTGTGCGCGCACTGTGACAGCACCAATCGCCTGCCGGCCGAGCGGCTCGGGCGGGGCGCCAAGTGCGGCCGTTGCCACCGCCCTCTTTTCGAGGGCCAGCCGGTGGCGCTCGATCAGGCGCGTTTCGCCAGGCATGTGGCAAACAGCGACCTGCCGCTGATCGTCGACTTCTGGGCGGCCTGGTGCGGCCCCTGCCGCGCGATGGCGCCCATCTTCGCGCGCGCCGCAGCCGAGCTCGAACCCAACGCCCGCTTCGTAAAGGTGGACGTCGACGCCAATCCGGGCCTCGCTGCGCAATATGGCGTTCAGGGCATCCCGGCCTTGTTCGTGTTTCAGGGCGGCAAGGTCGCCGCGCGCCAATCGGGCGTCACCGACGCGGCGACGCTGAAAGCCTGGGTCGAACGCTTCGCGCCCCGCGGCGTCGGCGCCTGAGCGCACTGCGGCGAGGCGAGACGGCGCGTCCTCCGCTGCATACCATCGCCGCGCGAGACAGGAGCACGCTTTGGCGGATTCGGCCGACGACAGGGGAGGCATGCGAGAGCATGCGAGGCTCATTTACCCGTTTTCCGAGGTTCCGGCCTGCGGCGGCGCGGTCGACATCGCGCCCGGCGTGAAGTGGCTGCGCATGCCGCTGGGCGGCCGGCTCGGCTTCATCAACGTCTGGGCGGTCCTGGAAGACGACGGCTGGGCGATCATCGACACCGGCATGGGCGGCCCCGATACCCTGCAAGCGTGGCGCGACGCCTTCAGCGGTCCGCTGGCCGGCATGCGGGCGACGCGGGTGTTCGTCACCCACATGCACCCCGATCACATCGGCATGGCGGGCTGGCTGACCCGCAAGTTCGATTGCCGGCTGTGGATCACCCGCCTGGAGTTCCTGACCTGCCACAAGCTGGCGGCGGACACCGGCCGTGAAGCCCCGCAGGACGGGGTCGGCTTCTACCGGGCCGCGGGGTGGGACGCGGAGGCTCTGGAGACCTACCGGGCGCGGTTCGGCGCGTTCGGCAAGATGATCCATGCGCTGCCCGACAGCTTTCGCCGGCTGACGGACGGCGACGAGGTTGTGATTGGCGGCCGGGCGTGGCGGGTGGTCGTGGGGAGCGGGCACAGCCCCGAGCACGCCTGCCTGTACTCGCCGGAGCTGAAGCTCTTGATCAGCGGCGATCAGGTGCTGCCGAAGATCACTTCCAACGTCGCCGTCTTCCCGACCGAACCGGAGGCCAATCCGCTGCAGGACTGGTTCGGCTCGCTCGCGCGCATCCGGGCTGAGGTTCCGGACGACGTGCTCGTCCTGCCGGCGCACAACGCGCCCTTCTTCGGTCTGCACGCGCGGATCGACGCGATCCTGGCCGGTCACGAGCGCGGTCTCTCGCGGCTGCGCGCCGCGATGGCGGAGCCGAAGCGGGTGGTCGACCTGCTGTCCGTGCTGTTCCGTACACGGATCGACGAGAGCAACCGCGGCATGGCGACCGGTGAGGCGCTCGCCCATCTTAACTATCTGCTGGCGCGCGGCGAGGCCACGCGCGCCGCTGACGAGAACGGGGTCGACTGGTGCCGCGTCGCCTCGTAAGGGGGGGTATGTCGGAAGAACTGCTGATCGAACGGTCCAGTGGCGTGTGCGTCGTCACGTTCAACCGGCCGGAGAAGAAGAACGCGCTCAACGCGGCCATGTATCACGCCCTCACCGAGGCGATCGTGCGGGCGGATGAGGATTCGCAGGTGCGGGCCGTGCTCGTGCAGGCGAACGGCGACATGTTCACCGCCGGCAACGACGTGGCCGAGTTCGCGGCGCTGGGCGATTCGGACGAGGAACTGGCCGCCGCCGGCCTGATCCGCGCGCTGCCCAGGCTGCAGACGCCGCTGGTGGCGGCGGTCCAGGGGCGAGCGGTCGGGATCGGCCTCACCTTCCTGCTGCACTGCGACCTCGTCTATGTCGCCGAGGAGGCTTTGCTCTCCTCGCCGTTCGTCAACCTGGCGCTGGTCCCGGAGGCGGCGTCCTCGCTGCTGCTACCGGCCCGCATCGGCCACGTGCGCGCCTTCGAACTGTTCGCGCTCGGACAGTCGATCGACGGGCGCACCGCCGCCGCCTGGGGCCTCGCCAACGCCGCGCTTCCGGCCGCCGAGGTGCAGGCGAAGGCCCGCGCGGCCGCCGAGGCCCTGGCGCAGAGGCCGCCCGCCGCCGTTCGGGTGACCAAGTCGCTGATGCGCGACGCGGCCCTCCTGAGCGCGCGCGTGGAGGAGGAGCTGGGCCACTTCGCCGCCCAGCTGAAATCGCCGGAAGCCAAGGAGGCCTTCGCGGCCTTCTTCGAACGGCGTCCGGCCGATTTCTCCAAGTTCTGAGGCGGCCCGTTTGGCGATCGCCGGACTCAGCCTCCGCTCAGCCGGCCCGGCCGACGCCGGCCTGATCATGAGCTTCATCCGCCAACTCGCGGAGTACGAGCGGCTCTCCGACAAGGTCGAGGCGAGCGAGGCGGACATCGCGCGCGACCTGTTCGGCCCCATGCCGCGCGCCTTCTGCGACATCGCCGAGGCGGACGGCGCGCCCATCGGCTTCGCGCTCTGGTTCTACAACTACTCCACCTTCAAGGGCCGCGCCGGCATCTATCTCGAAGACCTGTTCGTGCTGCCGCAAGCGCGCCGCTGCGGCGCCGGCAAGGCCCTGCTCAGGCGTTTGGCGCAACGCTGCGTGCGCGAGGGCCTGGGGCGGCTGGAGTGGGCCGTGCTCGACTGGAACGCCCCGGCCATCGGCTTCTACGACAAGCTGGGCGCCGAGGCCCTCGACGACTGGATCGTCCGCCGACTCACGGGCGAGGCGCTGGCGAAGCTGGCGACGGGGTGAGGAGCGCCAAGCGCAGGGCGAGGCCGGGACGCTGAGTGCGGGCGTGCGTGTCAGGTCGCAGCGGTGTTACGGGCCGCGCCTTATGAACGGCACGCCGATGCGATCGCCCAGCCAGACCATCAATATGACGATGGCGACGCCGCTCGCAGCGGCGGCCGCGGCCATCAGCCAGTCCCCTGCGAACAGGAAGCTGGCGCTGAACGCGAGCCATGCTGCTGCGATGAAGCCGAATGTCTTTTTGCTCATCGCGCACTAAGGCGCCGCCGGCGCCTCAATACAAGCTCTAGTCGGGCGCGTCCGGCGGAGCCGCTACATACCGGACCGGGGATCTTCTCGATCGCGCTCACCATCGGCGGCCGCTATGATTGTTCGATGGAGACCCAGGAAGAGCTCAGGGTCCGCTGGCGCTATCTGCGCGATCTGCTTATCGAGCAGCTCGGTCGCTTCGAGAGCGGCGACCTGCAAATGCGCCAAGCAGGCGAGAACGTAAGCACCGACGCCATATGGGTGCTGAAGCAGAACATCCAGGAGTTCGACGCAATGATTTCCGGTAGCGAGGCTAGCGACCGCTAAAGGACGGACGCTCTTCGTACAGCGGGCGCCGTGCTGGCGGCGCTTCGCAACGCGACAGGCGTGCGGAAGACATAGTCGTTCCTCGCTCTTTCAGCGTTCCGCATTTTTCCGGCGTCAGTCCCCTGGCAATCGGGACCGCTCCACACCAAATTGGTGAGGAGCGCCGTCGGGCGTGTGCCGCCACCGAAGCGGTTGATCCCGCCGGATGCGGCGCTGTCCGAGACAATGATGTCCGCGCCATCTGCAGCGTCGGCGCTCTCGACTGAGCGCGCGCGCGTTCAGCGGCCTCGTGGATCAGCCCACCCATCGCTTCTCACCGACGCATGTCGACAGACGCTGCGTGCCGCGCGCGCAGCGTCGTCGCTCACTTCAAAACGAAAGCATCCATGCACAGCCTAGACCTTCCCGCCGGCCCATCGATCCGGCTCACCGCAGCGGCGAGGCCGAACGTCGGCGTTCACCGCTGGGACCTTCGGATAACCTCCGCCAGCGGGCCGACGGTCGCGTTCGGGTCGCAGATCGGCGGCTTGGATCGCGTGCAGCACGTCGACATTCCTGCCCAGAGCATGGCCTGCCGTGTCGAGATCTCCGCATCTCACGCCACCGTTGACGGCTGGCTCGATGACCAATGGGTGGTCGTCGAAGACACTCCCAACAGGCTGAAGATCGGCTTCTGCAACGCGCGCTCAACGACGGCTCAGGAAGATGACGTGTCGGTGAGCCTCGCCTTCAACGGCGCCAAGCGCAGTGATTGACCGGCAGCGAGCAAGGCCAAACGTCAAAACAAGGCCCGCCGCGACCCTGGGTTCGCAAATGGGCGAAGCGAATCCATCGGCCGCTTCAAGCGCTCCACCGCCATCTCCTGGCGCCAAGCCTCTGAGCTACGTCGAACAGCTTGCAGCCTACGAAGCCGGCCGCAGAGCCAAGGACGACCTCCTTCTGCGTAAGATGCTGCACCCACGGGAGGTCATGAATCCTGGCTAGGGCTTGCTCCGCCGAGAACACGAAGGAACGCGGCATAGTAATGAATCAATCCGAACGCGAAGCGCTCGCGGCGAAAAGGGCCGAACGCTACGCGCCGCATCCGACCGGCGGCGCAATGATGGCCGGCGTATGTGGAGCCACGGTCACTTTGTTAGGGGATGTATCGCTGTCGAAATTCTACGGATGGGGCTTGCTTTCCCATCCTCTGCTCTCCGGAATGGCCGCCGCTCTCGGGTTCTTACTTGTTCTACTTGGCTATCTGCGCGCACAGCGCCTTAGCCGGAAGGCAAGGCGCCATGAGCTCTCCAGGATCGATCTGGACGATGCGGCCGCATCCTGAGATTTGAGCGGATGGCAGCCGGTAAATCGCCGCGTCCCATCCCCAATCGGACGGACTGCCGCAACATGCGGAAGGCTCACCGGCCTAGGCCGGGGCGGGGACGGCCGCTCGCGCCACGAACGCCCGCTGGAAGACCCGCAACTCGTCGAGTTCGAGGTCCGAGACGGCCGAGAATTCCAGTCCCGCGAGTGTCCACGCGCCCAGCTCGTGCAGCTTGTGGAAAAGGGCCATGGCGGCTTGTTCTTCGGCAGCAGCGCCGGGATGGCGGCGATCCCGATGCTGAAGGCGCGGCCGCGCAGCAGCGACTGCGCCAGGCTGGTGGCCGGCTGCACGATGAGCAGCGCGAGCCGGAGCGCGTGGCTCGAGCGGGCCGCCACGCGCCGCAAAGGCGGGCGATCCCGTCGCCGCGCGCCCAAATTCAGCTTGGATGCGCGACGCTCGCGCCCGTAAATCCAGGTCCATGATCGAGCTGATGTTCGCCGCCGCACTCCACAACAGCATCGCCGCGCCCTATGGAATCCGGGCGCGGGCCGAGTGGGGCGCGACGCGCCCCAACATTCAGCTGGTCGTCGAAAACCAGAGCAAGGTGGAGGCCTGGCTGGTGGACACCACCTGCAACGCCTATGACGCCAGGGGCGCGCTCGTCGCGGTTTCGACCGCCAATTTGGCGCAGCTCAAGCCGGGCGAGCGGGTCAAGACCTGGGCCATGGGAGACGCCGCCCCGGCGGCTGTTCACTTCGCCTGCAAGGTCAGCGTCAACGAATGGCGGCGCCCGGCCGAGAAGTGATCGCGAGGAGCCGGGGGCCGGCCGATCCTCGCGTCGGTCACCCCAGACGGTCGGCCTTCCGCAGCGCCGGGAACAGCCAGGCCCATACGCCGGTGACGGCCAGGGCGCCTACGCCGCCGAACAGCGCCGCCCCCACCGGCCCCAGGAAGCGCGCCAGCACCCCGCTTTCGAATTCGCCGAGCTCGTTCGAGGCGCCGACGAAGACGGTGGAGACCGCCGAGACGCGGCCGCGCATGTGGTCGGGCGTCACCAGCTGGACCAGGGTCTGGCGGACGTAGACGCTCAGCATGTCCGCGCCGCCCAGCACCGCGAGCGCCGCCACCGATAGCCAGAGCGACTTGGAGACGGCGAACACGCAGGTGGCCAGCCCGAACAGGGCGACGCCGCCGAACATATAGGTTCCGGCGCGGCTGCGGATCGGATTGGCGGCGAGCAACAGCGCACACGCCGTGGCGCCGATGGCCGGCCCGGCGCGCAGCAGGCCGAAGCCCTCCGGCCCGACGTGCAGCACGTCACGGGCGAACACCGGCAGCAGCGCCGTGGCTCCGCCCAGCAGCACCGCGAACAGGTCCAGCGAGATCGCGCCGAAGATCACCTTTTCGCGCCAGACGTAGGCCAGGCCCTCCTTCATCAGCCGCCAGCGCGAGCCGGGCTGGACCTGCGGCTTGGTGTTGCGGCGGATCGCGGCGATGCAGACCGCCGCGGCCGCATAGAGGCCGAGCGCCGTCACGAAGGCGTGGGCCGGCGAGATCGCCACCAGAACGCCCGCGATCGCCGGGCCTGTGATCGACGCAGTCTGCCAGGCCAGCGCGTTCCAGGCGATCGAGCGCGGCAGCAGTTCGCGCGGCACCAGCATGGGCCCCATGGCGCTGCTCGCGGGCGCGTAGAACGCCCGGCTCGCGCCAAACGCCGCGGCCACGCCCAGGAGAAGCGGCGGCGTGGCGAAGTCCCGCCAGGCGGCGATCGTCAGCACGAAGACGGTGGCGATCTCGCCCGTCAGGCAGGCGAGCGCCACCTTGCGCCGGTCGTAGCGGTCGACCGCCTCGCCGGCGGGGAGGGTGAGCAGCAGGACCGGCAGGAAGCTGGCCAGCCCGATCATGCCCACGAGGAAGGCGGATTCCGCCACGCTCATGGTGCGCCGGGCGATGGCGTACATCTGCCAGCCCAAGGCCACGCTCTGGATCTGGGCGCCCGATGCGCCGGCCCAGCGCGCCGCCCAGAACAGCAGGAAGTCAGGCTGCTTCAACAGCTCGCGCGCTGAGGGAATGGTTTCCGGGGGCGTCGGGGACATGGGCGGGCGACCCTGCCTTGCGTCGCCCACCGTCGCAACCTTGCGGTTGACGTGCGGCGCGTGCGGCCTTACCTCGCGCCATTCGCTCGGGTGCGAAGAGCTGTCACATGCGACGACTATCTCCTCCGCGCGCGCCAGGCGCGCTCCGCTGAAATCGCCGGGGCCCAGCCGGGTCCTGTTCCCGTCGCCGTCGCACCCTTTGAAGCCCATGTCCGTAGAGCCCAGCGCGAGCCGGTCCGCGCTCACCTTCAGCCACGAAGCCCCGCAGGATCAGCCCGCCGTCGAGGCCTTGCTCGACCGCGCCTTCGGTCCGGGCCGGTTCGTCAAGTCCTCCGAGCGGGTGCGCGAGTTCGCCGAGTTCGCGCCGGAGCTTTCCTGGTGCGCCTGGGCGGACGGCAAGCTGCTCGGGGTGGTCCGGATGTGGCGGGTGCGTGTTGGGTCCGCCGAGGTCGCCTTCCTGGGCCCGCTGGCGGTCGATAACGACGAGCGCAGCGCCGGCGTTGGCGGCCAGCTGGTGGAACGCGCCTGCGAGGCGGCGCGGCAAGCGGGAGAGGCCGCGGTGCTGCTGGTGGGCGATGGTCCCTATTTCGACCGCTTCGGCTTCTCGGCCGAACGCGCGCGCGAGGTGGTGATGCCTGGGCCGGTGGACCGGCGCCGCGTGCTGGCGCGCGAGTTCCGGCCGGATTCCCTGCGCCTCGTCGGTCCAGTCGCCGCGCGCTGAAACGGACCGGAAGGGCCTCGACCGCGCTTGAGGCGGCCCTTAACTTGGGCGGATGGGCGACACCGCTGCAAAGCCGAATCTGGGCCGGGTGGCCGCGGCCGTGGAGGCCGCGCAGAGCCCGACGTCCAAACGCGGGCTGCCGCCGGTGCACCTCTGGAACCCGCCTCACACCGGCGAGATCGACATCGTCATCCGCAAGGACGGCAGCTGGGTGCACGAGGGCGGCGTCATCGGGCGCGAGGCCCTGGTCCGGCTGTTCTCGACGATCCTGCGCAAGGACCCTGACGGCGTCTATCTGGTGACGCCGGCGGAGAAGCTGCGGATCACGGTGGAGGACGCGCCCTTCCTGGCCGTCCGCGTGGATCGCGACGGCGGAGCGCTGACCTTTATCACCAATGTCGGCGACGAGGTGGAGGCGGGTCCCGACCATCCGATCCGCGTCGACATCGATCCGGCGGGCGAGCCTCGGCCCTACGTGCATGTCCGGGGCGGGCTGGAGGCGCTGATCGCGCGGCCGGTGTTCTACGAGCTGGTGGAACTCGCCGAGGAGCGCGTGACGCCGAACGGGAGCGAACTGGGCGTCAGCTCGAACGGCGCCTGGTTTCCGCTGGGCCCCGTCGAGGCGTCCGCGCCGTGAGCGAAACAGCCGACGCGGCCGCGCTCCGCGACTGGATCGCCCGCCATCTCGATCCGCTGGAGGATCGCGACCCGGTCGACGGGATTCCCATGCTCGAGGGCGTGCCGGACGGCGATCACGCCCCGGCCTCGGTGTTGATCGGGCTGGTGGAGCGCCCGGCCGGCTACACCGTGCTGCTGACTCGCCGCGTGGACACCATGCGCAGCCATGCGGGCCAGGTCGCGCTGCCCGGCGGCCGGCGCGACCCCGGCGAGACGGCCTGGCAGACGGCGCTGAGGGAGGCGGAGGAAGAGATCGGCCTCGCCAGCCGCTATGTGGATCTGGCCGGCCTGCTGACGCCGATGTTCACCCACAGCGGCTATCTGGTCACGCCGGTCGTCGGCTTCATCAAGGAGGGCTTCCAGCTGCGGCCCAATCCGCACGAGGTGGCCGATATCTTTGAGACGCCGTTCGGCTTTTTGATGGATCCCGCCAACCACAAGAAGGTGGAGCGCGAGTTCGACGGCCGCATGAGTTTCTACTACGCCATCACGCACGAGGACCGGCGCATCTGGGGCCTCACGGCCTCGATCCTGCGATCGCTCTACGACCGGCTCTACGGAGCCGCCCTCGCGTGACCGTCTCGCTCGGAAAACCGGACTGGCTCTCCGCCCCGGCGTCCCGTGCCGTGCTGGATGCCCTGGAGGCCGCTGGCGGCCCCGATTGCGCACGTTTCGTCGGCGGCTGCGTCCGCAACGCTCTGCTGGGCCAGCCGATCTCCGATATCGACGTGGCCACGACGCTGACCCCTCAGGCCGTGATCCGCGCTCTGGAGGCGGCGCGGGTGCGCGCGATGCCGACGGCCGTCGACCACGGCACCGTCACAGCGGTGTTCCGCCACAAGCCGGTGGAGGTGACCACCCTGCGCCGCGACGTGGAAACGGATGGCCGCCGTGCGGTGGTGGCCTTCACGACCGACTGGAGCGAGGACGCGCAGCGGCGCGACTTCACCCTCAACGCCCTCTACGCGCGGCGCGACGGGCGGATCGAGGATCCGACGGGGCGCGGGGTCGAGGACGCGCTCGCCGGCCGCATTGTCTTCGTCGGCGACGCCGCCCTGCGTCTGCGGGAAGATCACCTCCGCGCGTTGCGCTTCTTCAGGTTCCTGGCCTGGTACGGCCGGGGTGAGCCTGACGCCGAGGCGGTGGCCGCGATCGCCGCGCTGAAGGACGGCGTCGCCACCCTGGCCGCGGAGCGCGTCTCGGCGGAGTTGCTCAAGCTGCTGGCGGCGGCCGATCCCGCGCCCGCGGTGCGGCTGATGCGCCGCACGGGGGTCTTTGCGATCGTCCTGCCGAACGGCGCGGATCAGGCGCGGTTCGAGGCCCTGGTCGGGGTTGAAGGCAAGCTTGTCGAGACGGACGGGCTGCTGCGGCTGGCGGCCTTCCTGCCGGACGATCCCGCCGAGGGTGCGTGGGCGGCCGAGCGCCTGCGGCTCTCCAACGCCGATCGCGATCGGCTGGCGGCGGCGCTCGCCCCGGCCGCCGAGCTTCGGCCCGGCCTTTCGGGTCACGACCTGCGCGTCGCGCTCTACCGCCGCGGCGCCCAGCCGGTGCGCGACCGGCTGAAGCTTAATTGGGCGGCTGTGGGCGGGGCGGCCGAAGGTTGGCTCAGCCTGATCGCCGCGGTCGACGGCTGGACCGCGCCGGCCATGCCGGTGAACGGCGCCGACGCGCTGGCGGCGGGCGCCGCGAAGGGCCCCAGGATCGGCGAGGCGCTCCGCGCCGTCGAGGACTGGTGGATCGCCGGCGACTTCCAGGCCGACCGCGCCGAGGCGCTCGCGCGGCTGCGAGAACTGCTCGCATAAGGTGGCGCCGCTTCCTCTCCCGAAAGCGGGAGCGAAGAGCGAGGAGACAGCACGCGGAACCTCACCCCTGGCCGCCGGTTTAGCGCCCCATCAGAAACCGATTTGGCGCAGCATGAACCAAACCCTGAAACTCTTGATTGTGGCCGCCAGCGCCTGCGCGGCGCTGGCCGTGGGTCTTGGGGCCTCGGCGAAGCCGGACGGCCTCGCCGAGGCGGCGCGCATCGTCGGGGCGTCCTGAGCCGTCGTGGCTGTGCGGGCGACCCCGGACGGTCGCCCGCTCGATAGGCTAGTGGATACTCTGGGTGTGCTGGCCGCCCTCGCGCGAGATCGCCGAGAGGGCCGCTCCGGTCTGCTGCGGCTGAGCGCCGTCGGTCAGGTCGGCCATGGAGACGATGCCCACCATGCGCTTCTCCCGGCTCAGCACCGGCATCCGCCGGATCTGCTCAGCGCCCAGGCGCTGGAGCACGTCTTCGATGCGCTCGTCCTCGTAGCACCAGCACACGTCGCGGGTCATCGCCTCGGCCACGGCGGCGTCCGGGCCCTTGCCCTCGGCGACGCCCCGGACGGCGATGTCGCGGTCGGTGAGCATGCCCACCAGCCGGTCGTTCTCGCCTACGGGCAGGACGCCTGCGTCGCATTCGGCCATCAGTTGCGCCGCCTCGCGCAAAGTCATTTGAGGATTGGCCAGCAGCACGTCGCGGGTCATGCAGTCCGAGATCTTCATGCGCGCCTCCTAGGGCTTCGAGCCCCCTCGCGCGGTCAACCCGTGCCTTCGGAGCGAGTTCCGAGCGGCTCGGATTCTATGGCCAGGCGACCATTGGCGGCATCGAACTCAGGATGGATTCGATATTGCCGCCGGTCTTGAGGCCGAACATCGTTCCCTTGTCGTAGAGCAGGTTGAACTCGACGTAGCGGCCGCGGCGCACCAGCTGCTCCTGGCGCTCGGCCTCGGTCCAGGGCTCGTCCATCCGATGGCGGGCGATTTTCGGATAGACGGCGAGGAAGGCCTCGCCCACATCGCGCGTGAAGGCGAAGTCCCGCTCCCAGTCTCCGGAATCGTGGTGGTCGTAGAAGATGCCGCCGACGCCGCGCGGCTCGTTGCGGTGCGGCAGGAAGAAATATTCGTCGCAGCGCGCCTTGTAGCGCGGGTGCCAGTCGGGGTCGTGCCGGTCGCAGGCGGCCTTCAGGGCCGCATGGAACAGGCGCGCGTCGTCGGCCTCCTGGCTGCGCTGCGCCTCCAGCAGGGGCGTCAGGTCGGCGCCGCCGCCGAACCAGCTGCGCGTCGTGGCCAGGTAGCGGGTGTTCATGTGCACCGCCGGCACGCGGGGATTCGCCGGGTGGGCGATCAGGCTGATCCCGGTGGCGACGAAGCGCGGGTCGGCCTCGGCGCCTGGGGTGGCGGCCGCCATCTCGGGGGTGAAGGTCCCGTGCACCAGGCTGATGTGCACGCCCACCTTCTCGAAGAACCGGCCGCGGAGGAAGCCCATCACCCCGCCGCCGCCGGCGGGACGGTCCCACGGCTTCAAATCGAACCGCCCGGGTTCGCCGGGATAGAGATCGGCGGGCGCCTCGTCCTCCAGCTGCTCGAACGCCGCCACGATCCGGTCGCGCAGGGCGTCGAACCAGGCGCGGGCCTGGCGGGTCTTCTCGTCGAGGAGAGCTTCGGTCATGGCGATGCGATTAGCGCGGTTGAGCGGACGTGAGAACTCCGGGGCGTTGCGGAGACGGGGCTTCGCCTACGTAAATCCTTCCGTTTGTCTGAGCGCCTCTCCCAGCGCCATGGCGGCGGCGTTGACGAGGTTCAGCGAGCGCGCGCCGGGCGCGAGCGGGATGAAGAGCCTGGCGTCGGCCGCCTCATGCACCTCGAAAGGCGCGCCGGCGCTCTCGCGGCCGAACAGCAGCACATCGCCCGGGCGGTAGGCGAACCGGTGGAAGGGCTCGGCGCCGCGTGTGGTGAAAAGCAGCAGCCGGCCGCGCGCCCGCTCCGGCGCTTCGAGAAAACGGGTCCAACTCGCATGGCGGGCGACCTCGGCGGTCTGCGCGTAGTCCATCGCCACGCGGCGCACCGCACGGTCGGAAAACGGGAAGCCGCAAGGCTCGATGACGTCCAGCGGAACGCCCAGACAGGCGGCCAGCCGCACCGCAGCGCCAAGGTTTTGCGGAATGTCGGGTTGAAAAAGGGCCAAGCGCATTCTAAGCGATCCGCCACGGATAAGGCCGGGGCGTAAAGTCGAATCAGCAGGCGGGCGTTGCGAATCAATCGCAAGCCGTCAGGCCGCGGATTTCACCAGCCCCTGACCTGTCCTCGGTAGAACCGCCCGGTCAGCCCCTGACCGGGTTCAAGCCTGGGCGCCTCTTCGCTGAAACCTGAAGGCGCGTCCGATTTCGAAGGGTAGCTTTAGGTGGCCGACACCGTTGTGGGCGATAGACCCGACCCGCACGTCTCGGGCGAGGACCCGAGCCGGCGCGACTTCATCCATATCGCGGCGGGCGTGGCTGCGGCCGGCGCCGCCGCGGCTCTGGCCTGGCCGCTCATCGATCAGATGAACCCCGCCGGCGACACTCTGGCTCTGGCGTCGATCGAGTTCGACCTCACCAAGGTCGCCAAGGGCCAGCAGGTCACGGTGAAGTGGCGCGGCAAGCCGCTCTTCATCCGTAACCGGACCGAGAAAGAAATCGCGGCGGCGGTGAAGGACGACGGCGCGTCGATGCGCGACCCGCAGCCCGACGCCGCCCGCCACAAGCCCGGCAAGGCCGAATGGCTGATCCTGGTCGGCACCTGCACGCACCTCGGTTGCGTGCCGACGTTCGGCGGGGGCGAGTACGGCGGCTGGTTCTGCCCGTGCCACGGCTCGGTCTACGACACCTCCGGACGGATCCGTAAGGGCCCGGCGCCGCTGAACCTGGCGGTTCCGGAATACGCCTTCCTTTCCGACACCAAGGTCAAGGTGGGCTGACGGACATGAGCGGACATTCCACCTACGAGCCGAAGACCGGCTTCGAGCGCTGGCTCGACATGCGCCTTCCGATCATCCGGATGGCGCAGGACACGGCCATCAACTTCCCGACGCCGAAGAACCTGAACTACTGGTGGACCTTCGGCGGCATCCTCGCCGTGATGCTGGGCTTCCAGATCGTCACCGGCATCGTGCTGGCCATGCACTACGTGCCCCACGTCGATCACGCCTTCGCCTCGGTCGAGCGGATCATGCGCGACGTGAACTACGGCTGGCTGATCCGCTACATGCACGCGAACGGGGCCTCGATGTTCCTGCTCGCGGTCTACATCCACATGTTCCGCAACCTCTACTACGGCTCCTACAAGGCGCCGCGCGAGGTGCTGTGGATCCTGGGCTGCGTGATCTACCTGCTGATGATGGCCACCGCCTTCATGGGCTACGTCCTGCCCTGGGGCCAGATGAGCTTCCACGGCGCGGTGGTGATCACCAACTTGATCGGCGCCCTGCCGGTGATCGGCGACTCCATCACCACCTGGCTGTGGGGCGGCTTCGCCGTCGACAACCCGACGCTGAACCGCTTTTTCTCGCTGCACTTCCTGCTGCCGTTCATGATCGCGGGCGTCGTCGGCCTGCACATCTGGGCGCTGCACGTGCCGGGCAACAACAACCCGACCGGCGTGAACGTGAAGTCCAAGGAGGACACCGTCCCCTTCCACCCATACTACACGGTGAAGGATGGGTTCGCGATCGCGCTGTTCCTGATCCTGTACGCCTCGTTCGTGTTCTACAACCCGAACGTCCTGGGCCATGCCGACAACTACATCCCGGCCAACCCGCTGGTGACGCCGGCGCACATCGTGCCCGAATGGTACTTCCTGCCGTTCTATGCGATCCTGCGGGCGGTCCCGAACAAGCTGGGCGGCGTGCTCGCCATGTTCGGCGCCATCGGCGTGCTGTTCGTCCTGCCCTGGCTGGACACCAGCAAGGTGCGGTCCATGCGCTACCGGCCGACGGCGAAGCTCTACTTCTTCATCTTCGTCGTCGCCTGCCTGGTGCTGGGCTACTGCGGCGGCAAGCTGCCGGACGATCCGGTCATTCCGGGCCTGACCAGCTTCACCCTGATCGACGCCGACCTGAACAGCTTCGTCTGGTTGTCGCGCGTCGCAGCCCTCTACTACTTCGCCTACTTCCTGGTGATCCTGCCGGTGCTGGGCCTCATCGAGACCCCGCTGCCGGTGCCGGAGTCGATCTCCGCACCCGTCCTGTCGCATCCCGCCAGCACGCCCGCGGGCGCCGTGGCGTCGCCTGAAAAGAGGGGTTGAGCCCAATATGCTGCGCAAAGGTATAACGCTCGCGGCGCTCGGGCTCGCCCTGATCGGGGGCGCCGCTCAGGCGTCCACGCACGCCAAGGAGCCGATGGAGGTCGACTGGTCCTTCGACGGCCCGTTCGGCAAGTTCGACAAGGAACAGCTGCAACGCGGCTACAAGGTCTATCGGGAGGTCTGCTCAGCCTGCCACTCGATGAACCTGGTGTACTTCCGCAACCTCGGCCAGCCGGGGGGGCCGTTCTACGATCCGAAGTACCCGAACCCGAACGACAACCCCTATGTGAAGGCGCTGGCCAAGGACATCCAGGTCAAGGACATCGACTCCGAGACCGGTGACGAAATCCAGCGCCCGGCGACCTCGGCCGACCACTTCCCCGCGCCCTTCCCCAACGAGGCGGCCGCGCGGGCGTCGAACGGCGGCGCCCTGCCGCCCGACCTCTCGGTCATCGCCAAGGCGCGTGAGGGCGGACCCTCCTACATCCACTCGCTGCTGGCGGGCTATGTGAACCCGCCGGCGGGCCTGACGATGTCGCCGACCCAGCACTACAACCCGTACTTTCCCGGCGACCTGACTTCCGCCTGGTCGGGCAAGGGACATGCCCCGCCCGGCGGCTTCCTGGCCATGCCGCCGCCGCTCACGGACAACAAGGTCACCTTCGACGACGGCACCAAGTCCACCGTCGACCAGCAGGCCAAGGACGTGGCGGCCTTCCTGATGTGGGCCGCCGAGCCCAAGATGGAGGAGCGCAAGCGCTTCGGCTTCGGGGCGATGATCTATCTCTTGATCTTCACCGGCCTGCTCTACGCGAGCTACCGCCGGATCTGGCGCAACGTCGCGCACTAGGCTGCGACGCCGTCGACCAGCATCAGGGCCCGCCGGAGCGATCCGGCGGGCCCTTCTGTTTGGCGAGCGACAGCCGCCCCGCCACGAAGTCGAAGCGTAGCCGATAGGCCGCCAGCACCGGGGCGCCGATCTCGCCGGCCGCGTCGAAGCCGGGCTTGGCCACGAGCCCGCTGGGCGCCTGCTCGATGAGGTCGCCGGCGAAGGACAGGGCGCGCAGGCGGGGACGGGCGACGCCGTACGGATAGAGTGGGTCCCGCTTCACCGCGCCCGGCGCGTCGGCGAGGTCGTCGCGCAGGCGGACCGGAGTGTCGGATCCGGTGCCCAGGACGAAGTCGCCGACGAAGGCGCGGCGGCCGTCCGAAACCGCCGCCGTGGTCACCGCACGGTCGCCTCGCAAGATGAGCGGAAGGCTCGCCGCGGCGCCGGCGAGCCGCGGCGCGCGGCCCGCCTCGTAGATCCCTAGCCGGCAGGGCGCGAAGCTGAGATCGACGACCTTGCCAGCCAGCAGGTCGGCGCCGAGAACGCCCGCCACCGGCGTCGGCAGGCCGAAGAGCCGGTCGTCGAGCGGCGCGACGGCGACGGCGCGGTCCTCGAGCTCCAGGCCCGCGACCCGGACGCGGCCTCTGAGCTCGGTCCCGGCATAGCCGGCGCCCTGGGCCTGGGTCTCCGCCAGCAGGGTCGTGGATTCGCCGGTGTCGAACACGAAATCGCCCGCGACGCCCATCACCTCGGCGGGAACCACCACCACGCCGGCCTCGAACCAGCAGCGCGCCTCGCCGGCCCAGGCTGCGGCGGGCAGGAGGCAGGCGGCCAGGATGAGGAGAGGGCGCAGGCGGGGCACGTGCCCCTGACCATAGCGGAGCCGTCCGAAGGCCGCGAGGGCAGGCATCGGGTCCAGGCGCCTTACGCCAGCCGCAAGGGACGGCCATTATTGCGCATGGCCTCGTACACGCGCGCCTGGCGCAATTTCAAACGGATGCAGGATTTCACCGTCGCCGTGGCCAGCCTCATCTACGCGGGGGCCGCGGTGCACGCCGTAGGGCGGTTGCCGGGAAGCTTCAGCATGATCGCGAACTGGGTCCTGCTCTGGCCGGCGCTCTATCTGACGGCCTCGCTGGTCGCGCCGCTGCTGATCGGGCCGTTGCGGCGATGGCTGACCCGCTATGTCTGGATGAGCTTCCAGGCCGGCTTCGGCCAGACGCCTGGCTCGATCGTCACGGGTCTGATCCTGCTGCTGGGCGCGGCGCTGTTCATCTACTGGCAGATCGCCACGGTCGCCGCGACCGGGACCTATCGCGCCAATGTATTCTCCGCCTACGCCGCCGGCATCGGCATCCTCGCCGCCCAGGCCGTTCTGGTCCGCGCGCTCGAGCGCTCGCCGGAAGTCCGCAAGCTGATCGAAGAACGGTAGCCGAACGGCCCGCCCAAGGAGGATTTAGATCTCCCCTCGTCCGCCGCTGTGGCGCGAGAAGTGGGCGAGGGTGCGCAGGCGGGCGAGCCGGGCGGAGTCGGGGTCGTAGTCGGCCCGGCGGTCGGAGACGAAGCCGTGGCCCGCGTCGTAGAGATAGATCGGCAGGTCCGGATGGCGGGCGGCGATCTCGTCGACCTTGTCGGGCGGGATGGAGGCGTCCCGCTTGCCGAAGTGCAGGATGGTGGGAACCTTGGGCGTCTCGTCGACCAGCTCGCTGATCCGCCGGCCGTAGAAGCCCGCCGCCGCAGCCAGCCCCTCGCAGCGGCAGGCCGCGAGCCAGGCGACCGCGCCGCCCCAACAGAAGCCGGTCACGAAGACGGGGCCCCTAAGGGCGTCGATCGCCGCCTGCAGGTCGCCCGCCACCTGATCCCAGGGCGCGGCTTCGGAGAGGGCCTTGGCCTTCGCCATGCTGTCTGGGCTGTAGTCGGCCTCGAAGCCCGGCGCCTGGCGGTCGTAGAAGGAGGGCGCGATCACCTCGTAGCCATCCTCGGCGAAGCCGTCGCTGAGCTCGCGGATGTGGTCGGTGACGCCGAAGATCTCCTGCACCAGCACGAGGCCGCCCCGCCGAGCGTCCCTCGGCGGTACGCGGTAGGCGGCGAACGCGAAGCCGTCATGGCGGCTCTTCAGATGGATCGTCTCGCCCATGATGATCTCCCTTGCGGAGCGGTGGAGGGGGCGTTGGGCCTCAGACGTTGAACCGGAAGTTCATCACGTCGCCGTCCTGGACGACGTACTCTTTGCCTTCCTGTCGGAACTTGCCGGCCTCGCGCGCGCCAGCTTCGCCTTTGAGTCGAACGTAGTCGTCGTAGGCGATGGTCTCGGCGCGAATGAAGCCCTTCTCGAAATCGGTGTGGATCACGCCCGCCGCCTGGGGCGCGGTGTCGCCCCTGTGGATGGTCCAGGCGCGCGCCTCCTTCGGGCCCACGGTGAAGTAGGTCTGCAGCCCAAGCAGGTGATAGGCCTCGCGGATCAGCTTGTTCAGGCCGGGCTCGGAGAGGCCCAGCGTCTCCAGAAACTCCTGCCGCTCGGCCGGATCGAGGACGGCGATTTCGCTCTCGATCTGGGCGGAGATGGCCACGTGGTCGGCGCCGTCGCGCCTGGCGCGCTCGGCGACCTTAGCCGACAGGTCGTTGCCCTCCGCCGCCGAGGCTTCGTCGACGTTGGAGACGTAGAGGGCAGGCTTGGAAGTGAGGAGCTGGAGCATGCGCCAGGCCTTCTCGTCCTCCGTGGCCACCTGCGCCTTGCGCGCGGACCGGCCGGCGTTGAGTTCGGCCAGCGCCGCCTGGACCAGGCGCAGCGTCTGGGCGCTTTCCTTGTCGCCGGTCTTGGCGCGCTTCTCGAGGTTGACGACGCGCTTCTCCAGACTCTCGAGGTCGGCGAGCATCAGCTCGGTCTCGATGGTTTCGAGGTCGGCCACCGGATCGACCTTGCCCTCCACGTGAGTGATGTCGTCATCGACGAAGCAGCGGGCGACGAAGGCTATGGCGTCGCAGTCGCGGATGTTGGCCAGGAACTGGTTGCCCAGGCCTTCCCCCTTGGAGGCGCCGCGCACCAGGCCAGCGACGTCGACGAAGTTGATCCGGGCCGGGATGATCTCCTTCGAGCCCGCGATGGCCGCCAGCTTCTCCAGCCGCGGCTCGGGCACCGCAACGTCGCCGACGTTGGGTTCGATGGTGCAGAACGGATAGTTGGCCGCCTGGGCTGCGGCGGTCTGGGTGAGCGCGTTGAACAGGGTCGACTTGCCGACGTTGGGCAGGCCGACGATGGCGACTTTCAGGGCCATGTGGTCTTTCAGGTCCTCTTCGAGGCGGCGGAGGTAGCATGGGCGCCGGTGCGGCTCAAACCGCGGAGCCTAAAGGCGCCTCACGCGCTTTTGTTAAGGACCAGGCGCGGACGACGTGTCACGGTCGCCCGCAGAGGCGTCGCCCGGATTTCGCGTTCATCATGGCCAATCAAAACAACTGGTTGCTCGCGGCGATCGAGCCGGACGTGCGCGCCCGCTTCCAGCCGCGCCTGCGGCGGACCTCGCTGGAGCGCGGGGAGGTGCTGCTGAGCCCCGGCGAGACGGTGCACCGCGTGTATTTCCCCGAGACCGCCCTGATCGGCCTGATCAGCGCCATGCCGGCCGGCGACGCGGTGCAGACGGGGATGATCGGCCGCGACGGCGCGCTCGGCGTGTTCGAGGCGTGCGGCACGCGGCAGAGCGCCTTCCTCTGCGAGGTGCTGGTCGCGGGGGAGGCCTGGGTGATGGCGGCCGACGACTATCGCCGGCTATACGAAACCTCGGCCGATCTGCGCGTGGCCGTGCACAAGTACGTCGAGATCCTGCTGACCGAGGCGCGGCAGTTCGTGGCCTGCAACGCCTTGCACAGCGTGGACGCGCGGCTCGCGCGGTCGGTGCTGGAGGCGCTGGAGCGCAGCCAGGACAGCCGCACCCTGCCGGCGACCCAGGAAACCCTGGCGCAGATGCTGGGCGTTCAGCGGACCACCATCACAGCCGCCTTGTCGCAGATGCAGGCGGCGGGCGCGATCCGCACCGCACGTGGCTCGCTCGAAGTCGTGGACCCGGCGGTGCTGGAAGATGCGGCCTGCTGCTGCCGCGAGACGCTGAAGATCGCCCGGGCGGAGATCTACGCGTCTGACGAACCGGTCTGCGACGCCTGATCCGCGGCCGGAGTCGGCTGGTCCGCCTCGTCCGCCAGGTCCTTCAGGATCCTTGCGCTCTCGCGCGCCGCATCGGCGCTGAAGGCGCCGTGCAGATGCTCGGGACCCGTCACGACGACTTCCCCGTCGACGCGTTCGGCCTGCAGCGGCGTCTTGAACGTGGGTCGCGGCTCCCGCGCCATCACCACCTCATTTCATAAGCGTCCTTCCACAAACAACGGGAGGCGGCGCCTGTTCCGTGGGCGCCGCGCGATCAAAAGTTGTGAGCGCCGCCGCCGCGCCAGGACGTGACGGCCGATCCGGCTCTACGCGCGCGCTTTGATCAGCAGGACGTCGAGCTGGAAGGAGCCGTCCGCCTCGATCGCGAACCCGCCGCGCACCTCGTGGGAAGCAGCCTCTTGCAGCGCGCGGATCGCCGCCGCCTGGGTGGGCGGCGTGCGCATGCGGCGAGTCCAGTCCGCGAAATCCATCCGGATCCGCCGGCGGACCATCGCCTCGACCTGAAAGCCGGCGCGCGTGGCCGCGGCGAGCCATTCCGCCGGGGAATAGTCGCGCACGTGGCTCGGATCGCGCAGCAGCTCGATCGCCTGGAGATGGCTGTCCAGCAGCGGCGGCCCGGGCGAAATCGCGTCGATGAAGACCGCCGCCGCACCCTTTCGGGCGACGCGCCACGCCTCGGCGAGGCCGCGGTCGAGGTCGCGCCAGTGGTGGGCGCTGAAGCGGCTGGCGACCAGGTCGAACGCGCCGTCCTCGAAAGGCAGGCTCTCCGCCGCCGCCAGTTCGGTCGTGATGTTGTCCAGACCACGCCTCGCCGCGGTCTCGCGAACGGCGGCCAGCATGCCGGGCGAGAGGTCGCAGGCGACGACCTGGCCGGAATGGGGCGACAGCCGATAGGCGACGTGCCCGCCCCCGCAACCCAGGTCGAGCGCCCGTTCCGGACGCGCCCTTTGGGCGATCGCCTCCAGCTGGTCCAGGTCCTCACCCCCGGCATGGACGGCGCTCTGCACATAGGCCGACGCCTGCGGCCCGAACTGGGCGTCGACCACGGCGTCGTGAGTCTTCTGGTCGCTTCCGGGCATCGCGGCCCTCCTTTCGATCGCCAGTATCGGCCGCTCGATAACCCGGTACAATATGGGCCGTTATCCTGGTATAAGCGGCGCCATGTCGGGACCTTCGGCCGAGCAGCGCCGGCTGCTCGGGGCCTTTCTCAGAGCGCACCGCGAGCGGCTGACGCCGGCTGCGGCCGGGCTGCCGGCGGGCGGGAGGCGGCGCACGCCCGGGCTGAGGCGGGAGGAGGTGGCGCATCTGGCGGGCGTCAGCGCCACCTGGTGCACCTGGCTGGAGCAGGGGCGCGAGGTCTCGGCGTCGGCCGAAGCGTTGGACCGGCTGGCCGGGGCGCTGCATCTGACGCCGCCGGAGCGCGCCTATCTCTTCGAGCTCGCCGGCCGCCGCGACCCGGCCGCGCCGCCTGCGGCGGCGGACGCGCCGGCCAGCCTCTCAGCGGCCGTGGCGCGGTTCCAAGGCCCGGCCTACGGACTCGACCGCATCTGGAACGCGATTTGCTGGAACGGCGCGGCGGCGCGCCTGTTCGCCGGCTGGCTGGGCGGCCCTGAGCCGAACCTGCTGCGGTTCCTGTTCTGCGACCCGAACGCGCGCGGGCTGGTGGTGGACTGGCCCGAACGCGCCCGGCGGGTGATCGCCGAGTTTCGCGCCGACTTCAGCCGCAATCTCGGCGACCTGCAGATGGTCCGGCTGATCGACGGACTGAAGTCGCAGGACGCCACCTTCGCTGCGCTCTGGGCCGAACAGGCGGTGCTTGGCCGGGAAGGCGGGCTGCGGCGGTTCCGTCACCCTGAGGACGGCCTGCTGGCCTTCCAGCAGTTCACCTTCCACCCGGCGGAGCGGCCGGACTGCAAGCTGGTCCTGCTGACTCCGCAGACCGACGAATTAGATGTGTATCAAGGCCGCGGGACATTGGGCGCGCTAGCCTGAGCATAAGGAGGCGGCATGGCGCATATACCTTCTCAGCGGGCGCTCGGGCCGGCAGGCCTGATGGCGCTAGGCGTGCTCATGATCGTGGCCGGAGGGTCGGTCCTGGCCTGGCTGGTCTATATCGGCAACAGCGCCGCGCCCGACGCCGAGCGCGCGATGTTCCGGGTGGGCCTGGCCGGCGCGGCTATGATTTCGGCCGTCGCACAATTGCTGATCTTCGTCGGCGGCTGGACCGCCTGGCGCGCGCGGCGCCGGCGGTAGCGCATCGTCGACCGCGCGCCAGTTTCCCTCCCGCGTTGAGAGAGGACGTATCGAGGCCTACAGACCCACGCGGCCCGCACTCACCGCGCGAAAGGAAGGCGGCGCGGCCTGACGCCTGGCCGCCAGCATCTGCTTCACCGCGGCGAGCGAGATCGGCTTGTTGGCGTAGTCGTCGAAGCCGAGCTCGATGTATTCGCGCTTGCTGCGGGTGGTGTCGCCGGTCACCGCCACCACGGGCGCGTCCCGGTTCGGCCCGGGCTGGTCGCGAAGCTGCTCGACCGCCTCGATGCCGCTCATGCGCGGCATCTGGATGTCCATCAACACCAGGTCGACCGGCCGTTCGCGCAGCACTTCGAGCGCCTCGGGCCCGCTGGCGGCCTCGAGGCAATGCGACCCGAGGTGCTCCACCATCCGGGCGAGGACCAGCCGGTTCACCGGCTCGTCGTCGACGATGAGCACGGTCAGGCCGTGCGGTTCAGAAGCGAGGGCGTCCATCAGAAGTACTCTCCCTGACGCACGGCTTCCTCGTATTCGCGCAGGACTTTGAGCGCGTTGGCCATACGGCTCCGGAAGTCGGAGAGAAGTTCTTCGTAGTGTCCGTTGAGCAGCGGGGCGGCGACGACGTCATCGTCGTTCGCTCCCGCGAAATCGACCGGTTTCATCACAACCCCACCTATTTTGGAGCATGATGCGGAAACCACGTGAAATACAGATTAACATTGACGAGAGCGCCGCGAGGACTCTCGATCGCGATAGTCGAGCCTCTATTTCACCCTATGGTCGGCTTTCGGCTACCAGCGCCGATAAGGATAGGGCTCGTACCGGTCGGCGTAGGGATCGGCCTGGTATCGGTCGCGTGGATACTCGCGCTCCTCGCGGCCGGCATAAGGATAGGCCTCCGCCCGCGCCTGCTCCTGGGCCCGCTCGCGCGTGGTTTCCGCCTCGGCGCGCAGGCGCTCGGCTTCGGCGGCCGCCCGGGCGCGCTCGGCCTCAGCGGCGGCCGTCTGCGCCTTGGCCGTGGCCAGCTGCTCGTCCGAGATCGCCTTAGCGCGCGTCTCGGCGTCGGCGCGAACAGCCGCCTCCCGGCGGGCGGTTTCGCGGGCGCGGAACCGCTCGGCCACCTGCGCGCCGCAGGTTCTCAGGTCCGCCAGCCCTTGGTCGGAGCCCGCCAGACTGACCTCCACCGGCTCCTGCGCGAGCCAGCCGATCTGCAGCGCCCCGCCCTTGCGCAGCGCCGCCAGGCTCTCGGCGCTCAGCCGGATCGCCGCGGACCGGCCGTCGGCCTGGCGTAGGACGAGGTTGGAGTAGGGTTTGCGATCGATGCGGATCGGCAGGAAGGCCTGCTCCGGCGCGTCGGCCTTGGCGAACACCAGGTCGACGCCATCGCCGTCGGAGACGAAGGCTGCGGGCGCGGCGGCGCCGGAGGCCGCCGTCAGTTCGATCTCGGTGCGGCAGTCGCGCGTTCCCGGAACGACGACCCAAGCCGGCGTCTCGGCGCGCGGAGGCGCTGCGGCTGAGGAGGAACTCAGGAGCGCGGCCGCGGCGACTCCCAACCAGATTGCTTTGACCACGACTGCACCCCGACGTGTCCCTCAAGGCGGAAGCTACGCCACGCCGGCGCGCTCCGCCAGAGCCGGCGTATTCAGTGCGGGGCGCCGTCCACCCGCCGCCGAGGCGACAGGAGAGCGCCCAGCAGGGCCCCGGCCGCGAGCGCGACCGCGGCGGCGGCGAAGGGCCGCGACTTGACCTGTTCGGCGGACAGCCGGCCGAGGCTGCGGCCATGACGGCCGAGCGCGTCGGCGGCGTCGCGGCCATGCTTGGCGAGCGCGTCGCTCACCGGTTGAACCACCCGCAGGGCGCGCTGGACAGGCGGCAGCCTGAGCTCGGGCGGCGCGTCTTCACGGCCGAAGCCGTCGTCTCCCCTTGCGTTCTGCATCCGATCTCTCCTCAAGGCGGCGGCCTCTCGAAGCTCGCCGCACAGGGTGTGTCGATAAGCCTGGCGCCGAGCCTAGGCCGAAAACCTTTCGAACCTGCTCAGTTCCCGTGAGCCATCGCCGCCGAAGCGGCGGGCGCGCGGTCGATCAGGTAGAAGGTGGCGGGTTCGGTCCCGATCGCTTCGGCGGTGTGCCAGTCGCCCGGCTGCTCGGCGGCCATCTTGCCGGCGCCCACGACCTGCTCGTCCCCGGTCACCAGGTTGGACACCTTCAGCTGCCCCGAGACGACGAAGACGTAGCGTTCGCCCTCGGGGCGGTGCTCGGCGAGCTTGCCGCCGGGGGGCAAGGTCTGCTGCTGCATGGCGAGGCGGAGGCCTTCGGCGGGCCGCTCGGCCGGCGCGGCCGGCTCTCCGGCCAAGGGCGCGACCGAAGCCGCGGCGGCCGCTGCGGGCCAAATCGAAACCGCCAAGAAGGCGGCGATACACAGTCTCATTCTGGGCCTCCCACCCCCATGCCTAGCACGCGCGGCGCCACATGCTTAAGCTTTCGGTAAGGATTGCGTTCCCGCGAAACGGGATGGGAGGCGGCGATCAGGTCTCGCCGAACAGGTCCTCCTGCGCGCGCTCCAGCTCGCGCGCATAGCGGCGGGCGACGTAGACCTCCGCCAGCAGGCCTAGCACCCCGCCGGCCTCGTCGATCACAGCCAACTCCTCGTTCTGAGTGGCGTCGAAGATCTGCATCGCCTCGGTGATGTTCATTTGCGGCGAGAGCCCCACGCCGCGGGCCTCGGCCAGGGCGGCGATGCGCTCCTCGGCGGCGTGGCCCTCCATATGGGCGGCGACGACCGGCGCCAGGCCGGCGTAGCGCCCCTCGTGATCGATCAGCGCCACCCGCGTCGGTCCGCCGAGCGGGAAGCGGCGCCGGAATTCGGCCAGCGTCGCGGTCTCGGCGATGGTGGGGACGTCGGCGCGCATCATCCGCCCGGCGGTGAGGGTGCGCACCCAGCCGACGTCGCGGGCGCTGCGGATGGTTTCGCCCCGCAGGTGCAGCCTCCAGGTCGAGAAGGAGTAGCCGAACCGTTCGCGCATCAGGCTTGACGCCACCAGGGAGGCGGCCAGCGTCGCCGCGGTGACGCCGAAGTCGCGGGTCGTCTCCAGCACGAGGAAGCTCATGGTCAGCGGACCGCCGACGACGGCGGTCGCCAAGGCGCCCATGCCGACCAGGGCCGCGCTCTGCGGATTGAGCGCCACCGGCAGCTCCGTGGCGCCGAGCAGGCGCGCATAGATCTGGCCTATCAGCGATCCTAGAAACAGCGAGGCGAAGAACAGGCCGCCGCGGAAGCCGGTGCTGAGCGAGACGACGGAGGCCAGGGTCTTCAGCAGCAGGAAGGTGGCCAGGGCGGCGATCGGGAAGGTCGTCGAAAGATCGAGATGGAGCGCGCCGTGCCCCGACGACAGCGTTTGCGGGGTGACCAGCGCCAGCCCCGCCAGCGTCAGGCCGCCGATCCCCAGCCGCGCCCAGGCGGGCGCCGGAAGCCGCTTGGCCAGCTGCTCGCCGCGGGCGACCAGCAGCATCAGCAGGATGGCGAACACCGCGCAGATGGCGCCCAGGCCTGCGTAGAGGGCGTAGTCCGGAATGTTGGGCGTCTGGGCGGCGCTGATCGTTATGGCGTAGGAATCCGACCCCAGCAGCGTGGCCGAAAGCGCGCCCGCCAGGCAGGCGGCGGCCACCGGCGCGATCATCGAGGGCGCATAGGAGCCGATCACGACTTCGAAAGCGTAGAAGGCGCCGGCGAGCGGGGCGCCGAATGCGGCGCCGATCGCCGCCCCGGCGCCGGCCCCGACCAGGGTGCGCAGGTCGTGACGGCGAATCCGCAGCCTCTGGCCGAAAAAGGACGCCAGGCCGCCGCCGGCCTGGGCGTAGGCGGCCTCCAGCCCGACCGACGCGCCGAAGCCGTTGGAGAGCAGGGTCTGGACGCAGATGACCAGGCTTCCGCGCAGCGACATCCGCCCCCCGTAGAGGGTGTTGGCTTCCACCACGTCGATGATGCGGCGGTTCTTCCACAGGCTGGTGAGATAGCCGAATCCGGCCAGCAGGAGGCCGCCCACTGGGATCCAGAGCAGCAGGACCGGGTCGATGACGGTCGAGGCGCTCAGCCGCGAGTCGGGCGTGATCCCGAACAGCTGCTCCTGCAGGCCGTGGGCGAGCCGGGCCTGTATCACCGCCAGGAGGCCGGCGCCCGCGCCGATCGCGATCGCCAAGCCGATGAACCAGGCCTCGCTGGCGCGGAAGCGGGCGCGCAGCCAGGCCAGCGGTCGGCTACGCAGGGTCGGCAGCGGCGCTAGGGTGTTCATCCGCCGACAGGATTGCATGGCTTCGCGGGTCGCCGCGATAGGCCAGCGCAGGCGGGGGTCCTTCAGACCCGAGGTCGGCGACCTGCGCTATGTTAACGCGCTGTTAAGATCGCCCTTGACCAGCGCGGACTGCGGGCTTAGGCGCGGTTCCTCCGCAAACGGTCCTCCCCGGTCCCGATGTACAAGCTGGTGATTTTCGACTTCGACGCCGTTCTCGCGCGCGCGGAGGACGGCCCCGGCCGCCGGTGCGAGCCTTCGCCCACGACGCTGGCGTTCTTGGCTCGCCATTTCGGCCTCCCCGAGGGGCCTTCCGAATCCATGCAACTGATGCCTGGCGCCAAGGCGCTGCTGCGTCGGCTGGCGGGCCAAGGCGTCGTCCTGGCCGTGGTGAGCGCCCACCCGGCGGCGAAGGTGCGCAAGATCCTGGGGCCCGAGGCCGCCGCCCTGATCGAGCACTACGCCTGCGGCGCGGCGCTGTTCGGCATGGCCGCCAAGGTTCGCCGGCTGGTGCGGCGCGCCCGCGTGCAACCGTCGGATACGCTTTCAATCGCCTGCGCGACACGCCACATCGAGGCCGCGCGGGCGGCCGGCGTGGTGGCTGGCGCGGCGTCATGGGGCCGGGCCGCTCGCGAAACCCTGGCCGCGCGGGCGCCCGCCTTGCTGTTCGAAACGCCCGACGAGGTCGCCGCCCGGCTGGCGGCTTGATCGCGCCGCAAGCTCGTGACAGAGCGGGCCCCATGACCGACACACCGCCCGATCGGCTCTCGACCGATCCCGACAGCCCCCACCACGACGCCGACGTTCTGGCCCGCAACGTGGGCGTGAGGTTCCGCGGCGAGGACAAGACCAATGTGGAAGAGTACTGCGTTTCCGAGGGCTGGGTGCGCCTGGCGCTCGGTGAAAAGCGAGACCGGCGCGGCCGGCCCCTGACGATCAAGCTCAGCGGCCCTGTGGAGCCCTACTTCCGGGAAGGCTGATGCGCCACTGGGTCGCGGCCCCTGCGACGGCAAACCCTGGCGCGAAATCCGGGACGAGACTCTAGTTTGCCGCCTCCACGAGGGGAGTTTGTGTCGTGTTCGACCTGACTGTGGTGGCTAAGGGCGGACGCTGGGTTCTCGTCGACGACGAGGCCGGCGAATTGGGGGCTTATGCGTCGCGGGCGGACGCCCTCGAGGCGGCCGGAACCTACGAATGGTGTCCGTACGACGAGTGTCGGTACGTCCTGATCCAAGAAGAATCGGGGGAGTGGGAAGAGGCGCTGGTGGAGGCGCCGGTCTTCAACTGATCGCGCCTGATCGATAGGGGGCGGAGGCGGGAGCCTGGTGCGACCCGCCTCCGCCGTCTTCATTCATGCCGCGTCTACGAGCACGACTTCGGCGTCGTCCAGGGCGGTGATTCGCAGCACCGCTTCGTCGGCGACGGCCGCGCCGTCGCGCGCGTCGAGTTGCACACCGTTGACGTCCACCGAGCCGGCCGCCGACACCAGATAGGCGTGTCGTCCGGCCCCAAGCGGATATTCGGCCGTCTCGCCCTTCTTCAGCGTGGCGCCGGCCACCCGCGCCTCGGTGCGAATCGGCAGCGCGTCCTCGTCGCCGGGAAGGCCCGACGCGAGGGTGACGAAGCGCCCGGCCCGGTCGGCCTTGGGAAATGGCCGCGTTCCCCAGGTCGGTTGGCCGCCGCCCGCGGTGGGCAGGATCCAGATCTGGAAAAGCCGCGTCGTCTCCAGCTCGAGATTGTACTCGGCGTGCCGGATGCCGGAGCCGGCGCTCATCACCTGAACGTCGCCCGCTTCGGTGCGGCCCTGGTTGCCCAGGCTGTCCTGGTGGGTGATCGCACCTTCGCGGACGTAGGTGATGATCTCCATGTCCGCGTGCGGGTGGGGCGGAAATCCAGACTGCGGCGCGATCTCGTCGTCGTTCCAGACCCGCAAGGCGCCCCAGCCCATCCGCTCGGGATCGAAGTATTCGGCGAAGGAGAAGTGATGACGGGCCTTGAGCCAGCCATGGTCGGCGCCGCCGAGCGCCGCGAAGGGTCGCTTTTGGATCATGTCCGAAATCTCCCGGGCGCCCCTTGCGGCGCCGCTCGACGGGAAGATAGTTGCGGATTGCGTCGCGCAAACGCGGCGCACCGCACAAGATTGTTTCCAATCCAGAGATGATCGATGCGGCGCGGCCCGTTTCGCGCGAACCCTGCGGCGACCCGCCGCAGGGTTCGCGCACATGTTGCATTAACCTCAATAAGGCTAACGCATGAGTTGTGATCAATTGGGGGAGGCGCCGATGTACGAAATCGTCGAGAACGCGGGCGTGTGGGTCGTCTTCCAGAGTGGCCACGAGGTCGCCCGCTTCGGCGCCGAGGATGACGCGATGCAGGCGGTCTCCGAACGCATGCGTGAACACCTCAACGACGAGCCGGTGGCCTTCTCGATCCGCTTCAGCGCGCGCGGCTGAGTTCAGGCTCGCATTTCGAAATAGGCGACCCCGCTGCCGGAAGAGTGCCCCAGCATGGTGATGCGGAACTGTGCGCCGCTTTCCAGCGTGAGGAAGCCGTCGCCTTCACGGAAAGCCTCGGCCGCCACTTCAGGCGTCGCGCTGATCGAGCCGCGAAGCCGCGCGGGGCCCGGCCGTAAAGTTGAAGGCTCGCCCTGGATCTCGTACCGGACCTGACCGCGAAAGCCGCGATAACGCAGCTCGCCGTCTCCCGGGCAGGCAGGCAGTTTCTTTCGCAGATGAGCCATGAACCATCCTTTCCGGTGAATTTGCTTAACGGCTCAGCCGGCGGATCGATCCGCGCGCCGGGCGCGTGACTGGTCATTCTCGGCTGCGGGCGCTCGCCGCAGGCGGACCAGGCACATCGGCCCTTCCCAGATCTCGACCGCCGGCCACAGTTCCAGACGTGCGCGGGCGAGGGCGGGAAGCGCGTCCCGCGCGCAGTCGCGCAGTATTTCGGAAAAGGCCGCCCGCCCGCTGTCGTCGATGCCGTAAAATAGGAAATCAGCCACATCGTCCTCGCTGACGTTGCGATTTCACGGTGCGCTCGGGCGTGTCTGCCTAGTGTCCGACAAAGGCGCGCCGGCTGCGATGGAACGCCACAGGATATCGGCGTTGGCGCCGAACGCCGTTCCAGGCGTTACCGCGCCATGATTTGGGCGAACCATTTCCTGGACGCGCTCGGCGAACCCGACGTTCGCGCGCTCCGCCCGCACCTCACGCAGGTCACGCTCACTCGCAACGACACGCTCGACGAGCCGGGCGAGCCCGTCCGCCACGTCTACCTACCCGTCGACTGCATTCTCTCCGTCGTGACGGTGATGCGGTCCGGCGCGCAGGTGGAGAGCCGGACGATCGGCAGGGAGTCGGGCTACGGCCTGCTTCACGCCCTGGGCTCGCCCATCTCCTTCGAACGCATGCTAGTGCAGGTGGGCGGCCAGGCCTGGCGGCTGCCGCTCAAGCCCCTGCGCGAGGCCGCCATCGGCAGCAAAGCCCTGCTGGAAGCGATCGTGCAGCACGCCCAAGCCAGCATCATCCAGGCCGCCCAGAGCACCGCCTGCAACAGCTTGCACCCGGCGGAGCAGCGCCTCTGCCGCTGGTTGCTGATGACCCAGGACCGGCTCGGCTGCGACGTGGTGCCGCTCACCCAGGAGCACCTGGCCATCATGCTGGGCGTGCAGCGCACCACCGTGACCGCCATCGCGTCCCACCTGCAGGAGCGCGGCGCGATCTCCTACGTGCGCGGCAAGATCACCGTTCTCGACCGGCCAGCGCTCGAGCGGGGCGCCTGCGAATGCTACGGCGCCATTCAGCGCGGCGTCGCCCAGATGCTCGGCGGCGGCGAACCGGAAATCCCACGGCTCCGCTAGTCCTCGGATTCACAAGGGAAAACCCTGGAACCTATCCGCCGCGTCGTCGCTTCGATGGGCCTGTCGCGGGGAAATGGGAGCATCCAGGTGAGCTTAGCCGAACATGGGATAGCCAAGCCGAACGGGCATGGCGCAGCTGCGAATGTGCGGGACGCCATCGCCGGCCTGCGCGGTTCCGCGACCGAGGCGCTGCAGAAGTTTGCGCGATCGCCCCAGGTCACCTTGCCTATGGGCAAGCAGAAGATCCGGGTGATGACCGACCGGGTGCGCGCCAAGCCGGCGGTGACGCCCACGCTGTCGATGAATATCGGCATGACAGCGATCGGTCTCGGTGTCTGGGGCGTGCTGTTCCCTGGCCATGTGAAGCGCACCCTCGGCGTCCGCGCCCCCGCGCCGATGGTGCAGGCGGTGTTCGGCGCCCGCGAGCTGTGGAGCGGCTATTCGCTGGCGGGCGATCCGACCAAGACCGGGGTGCTGTGGGCCCGGGTGGCGGGCGACGTCTTCGACATCGTCGCGCTGAAGGCGCTGGACACGCCGTCGAATCCCAAGCGCGGCGCGGCGCGCGCGGCCCTGGGGTTCGTCCTCGCCGCGACCGCGCTCGACGTGATCACCGCCGCGCGGATGAGCACCGTGCAACGCAACTGCGCCTGAGGAGGGCGACCGATGAAGGCGATATGCTGGCAGGGCAAGAAGGATCTCCGCTGCGAGGCGGTGCCCGATCCGATCATCGAGGATCCGAAGGACGCTATCGTCAAGATCACCTCCACCTGCATCTGCGGCTCGGACCTGCACCTGATGAACGGCTTCGTGCCGACCATGTGCCTGGGCGACGTCATGGGCCATGAGCCGATGGGCGAGGTGGTCGAGGTCGGCGCCGAGGCGAAGGCGCGGGGCCTGAACGTCGGCGACCGGGTGGTGGTCCCGTTCCAGATGATCTGCGGCGAATGCGAGCAGTGCCAGAAGGGCGCCTTCTCGGTCTGCCAGCGCACCAACCGCAACGCCGATCTGGCCAAGGCCTTCTTCGGCGACACCACAGCCGGGTTGTTCGGCTATTCGGCGATCACCGGCTCGTACGCCGGCGGGCAGGCGGAGTACCTGCGCGTGCCCTTCGCCGCCACCACGGTGGTCAAGATCCCGCAGACGGGCGAGGATGAGCGCTACATCTTCCTCTCCGACATCCTGCCCACGGGCTGGCAGGCGGCCATGCAGGCGGACATCACGCCGGACGATACGGTCGCGGTCTGGGGCTGCGGCCCGGTCGGCCTGTTCGCCGCCCATTCAGCCAAGGTGCTGGGCGCCAAGCGGGTGATCGCCATCGACGACGTGCCCGAGCGTCTGGAGCGGGCGCGCAGCGCCGGCGCCGAGCCGCTGGACCGCAGCCAGGTCAATGTGCTGACGGCGCTCAAAGACATGACCGACGGCCACGGCCCCGAGAAGTGCATCGACGCCGTCGGCATTGAGGCGCACGGCCCGACCGCGGTGATGGGGCTCATCGATCGCGTGCAGACCGCCCTCAAGCTGGAAACCGAACGCCCGGTCGCGTTGCGCGAGGCGATCATGGCCTGCAAGGCGGCCGGCACGGTCTCGGTTCCCGGCGTCTACGGCGGCATGTCCAACTCCTTCCCCGCCGGCGCTCTCATGAACAAGGGCCTGACCATCCGCACCGGGCAGACGCACGTGAAGCGGTGGACCGACGACCTGCTCCGCCGGATCGACGAGGGCGAGATCGACTCCAAGCTGCCGATCACCCACGTCGTCCCGCTCGGGCGCGGCCCGGAGATGTACCGCACCTTCCGCGACAAGAAGGACGGCTGCATCAAGGTGGTGCTGAAGCCGTGAGGCTGGGACGCTAACCCGAGAGCACCAGCACCAGCGCACCAAGGATCACCTCCGCGGCGAGGATCAGCCTCAGCCGGCTGGCGAACGGCTCCTTTCGGGTCTTGTGGCGCAGCAGGCGCTGGGCGGCTGAGGCGGCGGGCGCTCCGCCTGCCGCCGCCAGCGCCAACAGCCGTCGTTCGGGAATTCGCCACCCGCCCGTCTCGGCCCTGCGCTTGTCGAGCGCGAAGGCGCAGAAGGTCGCGACGTTGACGGCCGCCAGATAGGCGGCCAAGGCGCCGGTCATGCTCGCTCGCGGCCTACTTCGGCGCCTCGGGCGTGGAGGTCGGCGCAGCTTCCGGGGCCGGCGCAGGCTCCTCGGGCGCATTGGCCTGCAGCGAGGCGCCGAACAGGGTGGCGCGCTTCTCCAGCTCGTCGGCCACCTTGGGGCAGCGGGCAGGCAAGCTCCAGCTCATCCATTCCTGCGCCTTGCGCGCGGTCGTGATCTCCGGGCCAGCGTTCCAGACCGACTTGCCGCGAGCGACCGCGGCGGCGCCGGCGACGTTGATCGGCTTCATGCTGGCCTTCTCGGCCGCGGTCATCGCCGCGGCGAAGCGCTTCAGGTCCCTGCGGCCCTGCTGCTGCTGCTGGTCGTAGACCTTCAGGTCGTCGGCGAGGTTGCTGCCGGGGCGCCGCCAGGTGGACTCGATGCGCCTGACCTCCGGCATCACCGTGTCGTGCAGCTCCAGGTATCCTGCGAGCGCGCCATAGCACCAAGCCACGAACTGATAGTCGTCGCTGGGGGCGCCCACCGGCCGCGGCGGCTCCGGCGCCTGAGACGTCGCCTGGGCGGGCGCCGCGCTTTCCGGCGCCACGGGCGCCGCGGCCTCGGCGGCTTGGGCCAGGAACAGGCTGGCGGCGAACGCGAGCGGAATCATGCGGCGGTGGACCTCGATCAACTCAAACCTAAGACGCGGGCGCGGCCGAGCCGAACCCGCCGCCCCCCGGGGTTTCGATCTCGATCGCTTCGCCCGGCCGCACCTCGAGCGAGAAGCAGCCGGCAAGTTCTCTAGCGGCGCCGTCGGCCGCAAGCAAACGCTGCCGTCCGGGCAGACCCGGCCCGCCGCCGGCCAGTCCCTGGGGCGCGTGGTCGCGCCGCGACGCGAGCAGGGCCGCGGACATGGGCGCGAGGAATCGAATCCGGCGCACGACGCCGTCGCCGCCGCGGCGCCGGCCAGCCCCGCCGGAGCCGCGGCGCACGGCGAACGCCTCCACCCGCACGGGGAAGCGGCGCTCCAGGATCTCCGGGTCGGTGAGGCGGGAGTTGGTCATGTGGGTGTGGACGGCGTCGCAGCCATCGGCTTCCGCCGTGGCGCCGGCGCCGCCGCAGAGGGTCTCGTAGTACTGGCGCGCGTCGTCGCCGAAGGTGAAGTTGTTCATCGTGCCTTGGGCGTTCGCCATCACGCCGAGCGCCGCATAGAGGGCGTCCACCACGTGCTGGCTGGTCTCGACGTTGCCGGCGACCACGGCGGCGGGCGGGCGTGGATCGAGCAACGAGCCTGGCCGGGTCAGCACCTTCAGCGGCTTCAGGCAGCCGGCGTTGAGCGGGATGTCGTCGTCGACGAGCGTGCGGAAAACATAGAGGGCCGCGGCGTCGACGATGGCGGAAGGGGCGTTGAAGTTATTCGCCAGCTGGTCCGAGGTGGCGGTGAAGTCCAGCACGGCCTCGCCGGCGACGGCGTCGACGGTGGTGCGGACGGCGATCACGCCGCCGGCGTCCAGCGGGCTCTGGGCGGCGCCGTCGGCCAGTCGGCCGACCGCGCGCCGCACCGCGGCGGCGGCGTTGTCCTGGACGAAGCCCATGTAGCGGGCGACCGTCTGGGCTCCGAAGGCCTCGATCATTGCGGTCACGGCGGCCGCCCCGGCCTGGCAGGCGGCGAGCTGCGCCTTGAGATCGGCGAGATTGCGCTGCGGCGCGCGCGCCGGCCAGCCCCCGGCCCTGAGCGCCGCCAGCGCGTCCGCTTCCAGGAAGGCCCCGTCGCGCATGATCGGCAGGGCGTCGAGCAGCACGCCCTCGTCCTCGATCGTCGCCGAAAACGGCGGCATCGACCCCGGCTGCACCCCGCCGACGTCCGCATGGTGTCCCCGGGCGGCGACATAGAATGCGGGCTCCGGGGTTTCGCCGACGAACACCGGCATGACCACGGTGATGTCGGGAAGGTGAGTGCCGCCGGCATAGGGATTGTTGAGCGCGAAGGCGTCGCCCGGGCGCAGCTTCGGGTGGCGTTCGCGCACGGCGCGGACGCTCGCGCCCATGGAGCCCAGGTGCACGGGCATGTGCGGGGCGTTGGCGACCAGGCCGCCCTCGGCGTCGAACAGGGCGCAGGAAAAGTCGAGCCGCTCCTTGATGTTGACCGAATGAGCGGTGCGTTCCAGGGCTGCGCCCATGGCCTCCGCCACGCCCATGAAGCGGCGGTTGAACAGCTCCAGCGTCACCGGGTCCGCGCGGGTGGGATCGTTCGGCCGGACCGCGGCGGCTGCGGTGCGGCGCAGCCGGATCAGGCCGTCGCGATCGGCTTTGGCGCGCCAGCCGGGGAGCACCGCGATCTGGGTGTCGGGCCGCACGATCAGGGCCGGGCCGTCGAGGATGGCGACATCGTCCGCTGCGACCAGCGGCGCGTCATGCCAGGCGCCGCGGGCGAAGATGCGAGTGCGCTCGAACGCCCCCTCCGTCTCGCGCCTTCGGCGCGATCCACCTCCCCCGCTTCGCGGTGGAGGATCTGAGCGCAAAGATGCTCCATCGCTTGCGGCGGAGCTGTCGCCGAAGGCGACTGAGGGGGCGTTCTGCGAAACCGCCTCCACCTCCACCGCCGCGATCAGGATGATCCGCCCAGGCTCGACAAAGCCGAACAGCCGTTGGTGAGCGGCTTCGAAGGCGTGGCGGACGTCGGCCAGAGGAGCTGGCGCGACGGGTAATTCGGCGTCGGCGCCGTCGTAGCGCAGGCGCAGCGTGCGGCGCGCCTCTGCGGCGCTCGCGCCCTGTTCGGCCAAAGCGGCGCGGGCGGCGGCCTCCACCTCGGCCAACCGCGCGGTCGCGAGCGCCAGGCCGTCGTCGTCCAGCGCCGTCTCCAGCCCCGCTTGCCCGAGCGCGCCGAGCGTCGCCTCGCCGACGCCCCAGGCCGAGAGTACGCTGCCGCGCCGAGGGCAAAGCACCTGGTTGACGCCGAGCGCCTCGGCCACCGCGCAGGCGACCTGGCCAGCGGCGCCGCCGAACGCGGTGAGCGAATGGTCGCGGGGGTCGAATCCACGCTCGGTGGAGATGCGGCGCACGGCTTGGGCCATCTGCTCCACCGCAACGGCCAGGAAGCCCTCGGCCGCCGCTTCGACGCTCGCGGCGCCCATGGCCGTCGCCAGTTCGGCGAGCCGGGCCCGGGCCGCCGCCGCATCGAGCGGGCGGTCGCCGGCGGGGCCGAACACGGCCGGGAAGCCGCCTGGCTCCAGCCGGCCGAGCACGAGGTTGGCGTCGGTGACGGTGGCGGGGCCGCCGCGGCCGTAGCAGGCGGGGCCGGGGTCGGCGCCGGCGCTCGCAGGTCCGGCGCGCGCGCGCAGGCCGTCGAAGGCCAGGATGGAGCCGCCGCCCGCGGCCACGGTCTCGACGTCCAGCATCGGACTGCGCAGCCTGACCCCCGCCACTCGCGCCACGTCCCGCCGCTCCAGCCGCCCGGCGAAGCGGCAGACGTCGGTGGAGGTGCCGCCCATGTCGAAGCCCAATGCTGCGGCCTCGCCCGCTGCGCGCGCGGTCTCCGCCACGCCCACCACCCCGCCGGCCGGACCGGAGACCACGGCGTCGCGTCCGCGGAAGGCTTCCGCGCGGACCAGTCCGCCCGCGGAGGTCATGAAGAACAGCGGCGCGCCGACGACGGCGGCGGCGACGCGGCGGACATAGGTCTGCAGCACCGGGGTGAGGTAGGCGTCGGCCACCGTGGTCTCGGCGCGCGGGAGGAAACGGGGCAGGGGCGAGACCTCGTGGCTCGCCGCGACGAAGGCGAACCCCGCCCGGCGCGCCGCTTCGGCGGCGGCGAGCTCGTGCGCCGGATTGAGGTCGGCGTGCAGGAAGGCGATCGCGCAGGCGGCGAAGCCCTCCGCCACAGCCGCGGCGAGGCGGGCCTCGAGCGCGGACAGGTCCAGGGGCGTCGCCACGCCGCCGTCGGCTCCCAGCCGCTCTTCGGCCTCGACCACGCCGGCGTAGAGCGGCGCCGGGCGCACGATATTGAGGGCGAACAGCTGCGGCCGCGACTGATCGCCGATCACCAAGGCGTCGCCGAACCCGCACGTGGTCACGAACAGCGTCTTCGCCCCGGCGCGCTCCAGCAGCGCATTGGTCGCCACCGTCGTGCCCATGCGGATCGAGGCGACGCGATTCGCGGGGAAGGCCCGGCCGGGCGCGGCGCCCAGCAGCCGGCGCATGCCTTCGACGGCGGCGTCGGCGTAGGCCGGCGAGGACGAAAGCAGCTTGAGCGCGCGTTCCTGCCCGTTGGACGTGCGGCCGATGACGTCCGTAAACGTTCCGCCGCGGTCGATGGCGAAACTCCAGGCGATGTCCAAAACTTAATTTCCCGGCGTTATTCGTTGGATTGTATTGCTATGCCAGGCGTCATAAGGGCTGCCAGCTAATCCGATGAGCTTCTGGCGCAAAATTGCGGGACTGGCCGTCCGTAACCTGGACGAGGCGGAGTGCCCGATCTGTCCGCCCGGCCTGCCCGGCGAGGATCCCGCCTTCACCACTGCGGTGACGGCGCTGGGCGCCAAATTGGCCAAGGCCGACGGCGATGCCGGCGCGCGCGAGTACGAGGCCTTCGCCGAAGTCTTCCAGCCGGAGCCGGCCAGCCAGGGCAATGTGCGCCGGCTCTATCAGCTGGCGCGCCAGACCACCCGCGGGTTCGAGAGCTATGCGCGCCGGCTCGCCAAGCGCTATCGCAACTGCCCGCAGCTGCTCGAGGACGTGCTCGACGGGCTGTTCCACGTGGCGACCTCCGACGGCTTCGTGACCGCCGACGAACTCGACTACCTCGAGCGCGTCTCCCAGCTCTTCGGCCAGAGCCCGCTCACCTTCCGCCGGCTGAAGGCGACCCATCTCGGCTTCGAGCGCGAGGATCCGTACGTCGTGCTGGGCGTGGCGCACGATGCGGCGGACGAGGCGGTGCGCCGGGCCTGGAAGTCGCAACTCTCGGAAGCCCATCCAGACCGCGCCCGCGCGCGGGGCCTGCCGGACGAGTTCATCGAAGTCGCCGAAACCAAGGCGGCGGCGATCAACGCCGCCTTCGACACGGTCATGCGCGAGCGGCGGGCGCTGGCGCTTCAAGGTGCAGCATGAGGCCCGCGACGCTTTGCTCGCTATCTTCTGTTGACGCCTGGAACCAGCGCGCCAACATAGCTCGTTAAGCCTGCGCTCGGGCTGATCAGAGGACGCCATGGTGCAAGAATTCGTCGCCCGGCCTGGGTCTGCGCTCCGCAGCCTCGCTGCGCTAGGCGGCGCCGTGGCGACCGGCGCGGCGGTGGTGGTCGGCGCGGTCCTGGCGGTGTTCGCCGCGGCGACGGTCGCTGTCATCGCCGTGATGGCGAGCGCGCTCTTGGGCTTCGCGGGCCTCGCCCTGCGCGCCCGGCGCTCGGCGCGCGCACGCACCCGAACGAACGACATCCTGGAAGCACGCCACATCGGCGGTCACCACTGGGTCGCCTACGGTTGGAACGAGCGCGGCTGAGGCCGCGCGCGGATCGAACGCCCCTCCGTCTCGCGCTGCGCGCGATCCACCTCCCCCGCTGCGCGGTGGAGCTGTCGGCGAAGCTCACTGAGGGGGCGTTTTCGATCACGCCCGCCGCGGAATCACCACCGGGAGCCGTTCGTAGCCCTTCACGAACGAGGAAAAGACGTAGGTCGGCAGGCCGGTGATCTTGATCGCCGGGAAGCGCTTCAGGATCTCCTCCCAGATGATCTTCAGCTGTAGTTCGGCGAGCCGGTTGCCGACGCAGCGGTGGATCCCGAAGCCGAAGGACAGATGCTGGCGTACGCGCGGGCGTTCGATCCAGAAATCGTTCGGACGCTCCATGACCGTCTCGTCGCGGTTCCCGGAGACGTACCACATAACGACCTTGTCGCCCTTGCGGATGCGCTTGCCACGGAATTCCACGTCACGCGTGGCGGTGCGGCGCATGTAGGCGAGCGGCGTCTGCCAGCGGATGGTCTCCGACACCATGGCCGGGATCAGCTCTGGCCGGGCGCGGATCAACGCCTCCTGGCCCGGGTTTTCGCCCAGCGCAACAAGGGAGCCGGTCAGGGTGTTGCGGGTGGTGTCGTTGCCGCCGACGATCAGGAGCACGAGATTGCCCAGGTATTCCATCCGATCCATGCCGCGAGTCGCTGCGCCCTGAGCCAGCATGGAGATGAGGTCGGGCCTGGGCGACCCGTTCACGCGCTCGTTCCACAGCTGGCCGAACCAGCTCAGGCATTCGAACAGCTCCTCCTTGCGCTGCTCGTGACCGCGGCCGGTCTCGAACAGATGGCTGTTCGGCGGCGCGGTGGCCACGTCGGACCAGCGCGAAAGCTTGCGCCGGTGCTCCATCGGAAAGTCGAACAGGGTGGCGAGCGTCATGGTGGTCAGCTCGACGGAGACCTTGTCGACCCAGTCGAACTCCTCGCCGATCGGAAGCGAATCCAGGATCTCGCCGGCGCGCTCGCGGATGAGCGGCGCGAGCTCCCCGAGGATCGGGCCGGAGACGGCGGGGGCGATCGTCGCCCGCTGCTCGTCGTGCTTCGGCGGATCCATGGCGATGAACATCGGCAGCCGGAATTCGGGATCGGGGTCCGGCAGCACGATCACCGGCTCGGAGGAGAAGGTCTCGTGGTCGGTGTCGACCGCGACGATGTCGTCGTAGCGCGTGATCGACCAGTAACCGCCGATCTCCGGCGCGGAGGCCACCGCCCAATGCACGGGATCCTCAGCGCGCAGGCGCTCGAAGTAGGGCCAGAAGGTGTTGGTGCGGAACAGCTCGGGCGAGCCCGGCGCGATCTCGTCCAGCGGCATGGAATAGGCCCGCTGGCGCGCCGCGAACAGCGGATCGGCGGTCTGGTCCATCTTCGACTCCTGAGCGCGCTCCGAACAGGCGGGCTTGGTGCTCGGCCCGCGGCGCTCTGACCCAATCCGCGCGAGAAGTCCAGCGCCGGGTCAGTCGCGGGCGGTCCGCCGTTCCAGCACGCGGAACACGAAGGCGTGCTCGTCCACCTCCGAGGCGGGATAGGCTTCGCGCCGCACCTCGCGCCACCGGCTCTCGTCGATGGGGGACAGGCGCACGTCGCCCTCGACCTCCGTCTCGACCTCGGTGAGGTAGAGCCGGCCCGCACGCCTGAGCGCCAGCTCGAAAAGCGAGGCGCCGCCGATCACGCAGACCTCGTCGCGGCCGTCCTCCTCGGCCTGCTCGCGTGCGATCTGCACGGCTTCCGAGAAGTCCTCGCACACCAGGGCGCCCTTGGCTTCGAACGAGCCGTCGCGGGAGAGCACGATGTTGGTGCGCCCGACGAGCGGCTTCCGCGGCAGGCTGTCCCAGGTCTTGCGCCCCATGATGACGGGCTTGCCCATGGTGACCGCACGGAAGATGGCGAGATCGCTCTTCAGCCGCCAGGGCAGCCCGCCGTTCCGTCCGATGACGCCGTTGCGGGCCCGCGCGATCGGCCCTGCGCTCAATGTGATGGTCGGCATGGAGCGTATTTAGCGCGGCGGGCGCGGCCGCTCCACCGGGCGCCTGCAACATCGGCGACACCGGCCTGGACATCGCCGCCTTCGTGAGGAACATCACCAACGACCATTATTCCGGCGGCGTCGCCAGCGGCGCGCCGGGCGCCTTGCGCGTGATCAGCTACAGCCTCGCGCCGCCGCGCACCTACGGGACCGCGATGCGCTACGCCTTCGGCCGCTGAGCCGAACAGCGCCGCAAATGAACGGGCCCGGCGGAGATCTCCGCCGGCCTTTTTGTTGGGCTGCGTCAGACCGCGATCGGGGCGGAGATCGCCGGGTGAGCCCTGTAGCCCTGAAGCTTGAAGTCGGCGTATTCGAAGCTGGCGAGATCCGGCCGCTCAGCGATCTGCATGACCGGCGCCGGGAACGGCTCGCGGGTGAGCTGCAGCCGCGCCTGATCCAGGTGGTTCAGGTAGAGGTGGGCGTCGCCCAGGGTGTGGACGAACTCGCCAACCTCCAGGCCGGCGACCTGGGCCATCATCTGGGTAAGCAGGGCGTAGCTCGCGATGTTGAACGGCACGCCCAGGAAGACGTCGGCCGAGCGCTGGTAAAGCTGGCAGGAGAGCTTGCCGGCGCCTGTGTCGCTCGGGGCCACGTAGAACTGGAACAGGCAATGGCAGGGCGGCAGCGCCATGTCGTCGACGTCCGCCGGGTTCCAGGCGCTGACGATGTGACGGCGGCTGTAGGGGTTGGTGCGGAGACCCTGTACGACGTTGGCGATCTGATCGATCACCCGACCGTCGGGCGCGGCCCATGATCGCCACTGCTTGCCGTAGACAGGGCCGAGCTCGCCCTCGGCGTCCGCCCATTCGTCCCATATGCTCACCCCCTGCTCCTGCAGCCAGCGGACGTTGGTGTCGCCGCGCAGGAACCAGAGCAGCTCCAGGATGATCGACTTCAGGTGCAGCTTCTTGGTCGTCAGCGCGGGGAAGCCGCGGGCCAGGTCGAACCGCATCTGCCGGCCGAACACGCCGAGCGTCCCGACCCCGGTGCGGTCCTCCCGCCGGACGCCATGGGCGAGAATGTCCGCGAGCAGGTCGAGGTATGGCTGCTCGAGCGGAGCCTCCGCCGCAGCGGGTTCGGCGCGGGCGAATGGCGCGTTCATCGTCTTTGAATCTGACGATTCGTAAGCGTCCGGTCGAGTCTATTACAGCGGCTGCGACCGTCAGACCTGCGGCTGCGAGGTCTCGGCGCGCATTCGCAGCAGGCTGACGCCGGCCGCGGCGGCGGCGATCACGCTGGCGGTGGCGAAACCGGCGAGGGTCGGTTCGCGAACGCCGGCGTGGAACAGGCCGGCCATGGTCACCGCGCCGATCGTCTGCCCGAGCAGCCGCGCGGTCGCCAGCATGCCGCCCGCCGCGCCGGCGCGCTGCCTGGGCGCCGAGGTGACGATCACGCGGTTGTTCGGCGATTGGAACAGGCCGAAGCCCAGGCCGCACACCATCATGCGCCAGATCACCTGCAGGTCCGAGGCGTCGCTCGGCAGCAGGGCCAGGAGCGCCAGCCCCGCCGCGAAGATCGCCAGACCCACGCCGCACAGCAGGCTGGCCGAGATCCGGTCGGCCGCGCGTCCGGCGAGCGGGGCCGCCACGCAGAGGACGACCGGCCAGGGCGTCATCAGAAGGCCGACCTCCACCGCGCTGCGGCCCATGCGCGACTGCAGGAAGAAGGGCAGGGCGACGAAGGCCAGCATCTGGGCGGCGAACGAGCAGATGGAGGTCAGCATCGACAGCCGGAACACCGGAATGCGCAGCAGATCGATGGGCAGCAGTGGCGCGGGCAGGGGAAGCTGGCGGGCGACCAGCAGCACGCCCGCCACCAGGCCGCCGGCGAGGATCGGCGAGGCGGCGAGAATGCCGTCTCGCGTCGCCGTCTCGGCGCCCAGGATCAGGCCGCCGAAGGCTCCGGCGTTCAGCGCTGCGGAGATGAAGTCCAGCCGCGCGCCGGAGCCCTCGGTCCGCGGAAGCGCCGCCCAGGACACCGCCACCGCGATCACGCCGAGCGGCACGTTCACCGCGAACAGCCACGGCCAGGGCGCGACCGCGAGGATCGCCGAGGCGATCGTCGGGCCGACGACGGCGCCCGCGGCGACCACCATGGCGTTGAATCCGAGCCAGCGGCCCAGCGTCCGCTGCGGGACGATGAACCGGATCAGCGCCGGGTTGAGGCTCATGATCGCCGAGCCGCCCAGGCCCTGCAGGATCCGCGCAGCGGCGAGTTGCGGCAGGCCGGGGGACAGCGCGCAGGCCAGCGAGCCCAGGGTGAAGACGACGAGCCCCACCGTATAGACCCGACGATAGCCGATCTTGTCGCCGAGCGAGGCGAGGGGCAGCAGCGAGGCGGTGATCGCCAGCTGATAGGCGTTGATGATCCAGATCGAGGCGCCCGGGCTCGCCCCAACCTCGCGGGCGATGGTCGGCAGGGCGACATTGGCGATCGAGCTGTCGAGCACCGCCATGCCGACCGCCATCCAGATCGCCGCGATGGCGTAGTAGCGCCGCGGCGCCGGCAACCCGTCGGCGGGCTCGAGGATGGGGGCGGATGTCGACACGCTTCAGCCGGCGAAGCCGCCGTCGTCCAGGAAGGCCTGTTCCGCCGGCGTGGTCGTCCGGCCGAGGCACCGGTTCCTGTGCGGGAAGCGCCCGAACCGGACGACGATGTCGCGGTGGATCTTCACCCACTTCAGAACGTCCGCATCCCCCAGTTCCGTCGCCATGGCCAGGCCGAAATCCTGGTCGGCGAGATCCTCGGAATGCTCGAAGGGAAGCACGAAGAACTGTCGCAGTTGTGGCTCGACCTGCAGGTGGAAGCCCGCGTCCGCCGCATGGCGCGCGACGGCGCGGGCCTTGGGATCAGTGGCGAAGGCGTGGCCGGAGTCGCGGTAGAGGTTGCGCGGAAACTGGTCGAGCAGGATCAGGAGCGCCAGCGACCCCTCCGCCGTCTCGGCCCATGCGTCGTACGCGCCGCGCGCCGCGGCGTGGTGCACGGGCTCGAATTTCAGTCGTATCGCGGAGTCGAAGGCCTGGGACCTGGCGTACCATTTCTCCGGCCCGGCCGAGCGCCAGAAGCCGAGTACGTCGTTTGGAATGGCGGTCACGTGCGCATAGCTTCCATTTGACCGAGACTTGGACCGAGGCGGCGCACCGTTCAAGTCGGGTTCAGCTGCGACGTGGCATACGGAACAGCAAGAGGACGTCTGCGGCGGCGAACGCCGCCTGGAACTTGGAATCGATGAAGGCGAGATCTTTGGGGTTGGCGGTGCTGTTGCTCGCGGGCGCCGCCTCGAGCGCCCTGGCCCAGGCGCGCAGCTGGCGTGGCGGAAACTTCGAGCAAGCCCCACGCGCCTTGCCGGCCGCTCCCGTCGCTCGCGAGGCGCCCCGCGCCGCTGAGGCCCGACCCGCGCCGCAGGGTTGGGAGAGCCGCAGGCAAGGCGGAGGCGAGCGCCGTGAGCGACCCTCCTGGGGTCAACGACCGGACGGCGATTCCGGGGCCGGGCGGTCTCAGTCCAGCCGCCGATCCTGGCGCGGCGGCTGGCCCGACCAGGCCGGCCTCGAACCTCCGCACCGCGAGCGGCCGGGGGAGCGGACGCCGCCGCCCGCGCCTGCGGACGCCGGCCCGCGGGTCGTCCACCGCGGTGAGAGCCCCGAACGCCCCGACCGTCATCGCCGCGGCGACGACCGGCCTCGCGGCGATCGCTGGGGCCGCAACGACGGCGGAGCCGACCTGCGCTGGAACGACGACCGCCACGTCCGGCCCGACCGGCTGCCGACCTGGCAAGCCCGTCGCTATCCGCCGGTCTACACCAGCCATTCGCGTCACCGCGGCCACGTCTGGATCGTCCCGCCCGGCTACTACGTCCACAGCTGGCGCTATGGCGAATACCTGCCGAGCGCCTGGTACGCGCCCAACTACTATGTCCTGGAATGGTGGCTATACGACCTGCCGGAGCCGCCGTACGGCTACGAATGGATCAGGGTGGGCGCCGACGCGGTGCTGGTGAACGTCTACGACGGCCGGATCGTCCAGGTGGTCCGCGTGGCCTTCTGGTAGCGGCGGCGTTCTCGCCGGCGGATAGGCCTAGGCTTGGCAGGCCGGGCAGAGGCCGCGCGCTTCGAGCGTGACGGCGCGTACGTCGTAACCGCGGGCGCGCGCCGCCTCGAATTGGTCGGTGAAGTCGGGCTCGAATTCTGCGGCCGCCCCGCAGCAGTCGCAGATCAGGAAGGCCGCGCTGTGCCGCTCCTCGGTCAGGCGGCAGGGCACGTAGGCGTTGAGGCTCTCGATCCGGTGCGCGAAGCCGAGCCGTTCCAGGAAATCGAGCGCGCGGTAGACCGTCGGCGGCTTGGCTGGGGACCCCGCCACGCCATAGGCGGCGATCAGGTCGTAGGCCTTCAAGGGGCCATGCGCCTCCAGCAGGAGCTCCAGGACGCGCCGCCTGGGCGGCGTCAGCCGTTCACGGCTTTGCTCGCATCGCGACTCGGCGACGGTGAGGGCCCGAGCCAGGGCTAGGCCGTGCAGGCCGGCGTCCGCCCCGTCCGGGTGATGACATTCGCTTCCCATGCCTCACAGCTAATGCGCTTCCGCAGGCGGCGCCAACCTCGTCGCGCTGGTCGATTGGCAGCCAACTTGCAGGCGCGGGGCTGTCGCGATGCAGCAAAAGTCGCAATGTAGCGTTGTGCGTTGCAGTGTGGTCTATGCGCTTCCTCCCCGCGTTGAGGTTTTCATGTCGTTCATCCAGATGCGTACCGTCCCCGGCCTCTTCATCGGTCGCCGCACCCTGATCTGTGCGGAGCCCGGTTCCGAGGAAGCCGACGGCTATCGTTGCGGCGCCTGCGGCAGCGTCATTCATTCGGCCGCCGATCCGGAGGAGCTTCGCGACGTGGTCGTGAAGTGCGCCTGCGGCGAATTCAACCAGGTCTGACGCACTCCTGGTCGCGCGCCGGCTGGACCGCGAAGCCTTTTCAGTCCACGGAACGGGCATGGCCAGAATCGACCGCGCGCGGCTGGACGCCGCCGAATTCAAGTTCGTCACCGAGGTTCCACCCCGATACACCGACCTTGACCCCCAGAAACACGTGAACAATGCGGCGTTGGCGGCGATCCTCCAGGAGAGCCGCCTGCGCTTTCAGACGGCCGCGCGCGTGCCCCAGCTACTCGAGGGACGCCGAATCCTCGTCGCCGCCGTCAGCATCGAATATGCGGGCGAGACCATGTTTCCGGATCCGATCGAGATCGGGGTCGGAATCCTGACGCTTGGCCGAACGTCGGTGACGCTCGGGCACCGCGGGCGCCAGGGCGGCCGTGCGACCTTCTACGCCGAGACAGTGCTGGTCTGCATGGGCAAGGACGAGCCGACGCCCATTCCGGCAGGCATGCGCGAGGTCTACGAAGGCCTCCGCATCCCCTAAATAAGGCCTCGACCGCGGCTGGCAGGGCCGCGGCCGAGGCCCCCGAGAGCGCGACCAACGCCTCGGAGGCTCATCCTGAGACAGGGCAGGACGAGTCCATGGACGCGCAGCAAGGGGCTCGCCAAGGCGAGCGCCTTCACGCCGATTTCATCGGAAGCCTCAGCAGCTCGGCGTTCAGCCGGGGAAACCGCCGGCGGCCAGGTAGGAAAGCTCCTCCGCGGTCGAGGCGCGGCCCAGAATGGGATTGCGGTGCGGGAAGCGCCCGAAGCGCATGATGATCGCCTGGTGCCCTTTGGCGTGGGACAGCGAGGGCTCCCCCAGCTGTCCGGCGAGCATCACTGAGCGGGCCTGGTCGCGCGGATCTTCCGAATGCCCGAAGGGCAGGAAAACGAACAGTCGCATCGGCGGGGCGACTTGCTGGTCGAGTCCGCGCGCGACCGCCTGGTCGGCGTAGGTCCGGGCGAGCGCGTCGGTCTCGTACATGCGCGGCGTGCCGCGGAAGGCGTTTCGCGGATACTGGTCGAGCAGGATGATCAGTCCCAGCGCGCCGTCCGCCGTCTCCATCCAGGACGCGAGCTCGCCGCGGGCGGCCGCCGCGTGCTCGGCCGCGAATCGTTCCCGGAACCGGGTGTCGAAGGCCGGGTCCTTGGCGAACCAACGGTCGGGCCCGGCTTCACGCCAGAAGCGTACGACGGCGCGCGCCGGAGCCGGCGTCTGTGCGGAAGCGGCCAAGGGGGCGGCGTGCAGGGCTTCGGCGGCGGCGGAATTGGCTAGGAGCAGGGCGGCCGGCACGAAAACGCCGGCGAACAGGGGGTGCTGGTGCATGGGTTTTCCTTTCGCCCCTTCCAACTGCGCCAGGCCACGTACTGAATCTAATGATATGGTCTTAGCAATATGCTGAATAAAATTGACCTATCTCGCTGCGACCTTAACCTGCTGGTGCTGTTCGAGACCGTGATGGCCGAACGGAATGTCCGGCGCGCCGCCGATCGGCTGAGCCTCACGCCGTCCGCGGTGAGTCACGGATTGGGGCGGCTACGGCGGATGCTCAACGACCCGCTTTTCCTAAAGCATCCTCGCGGCGTCCAGCCGACGGCGCAGGCCGAAGCCCTGGCGGGCCTTATCGGCGAGGTTCTCGATGGCGTGCGCGGCGTGATCGCGGCAGCAAGTCCGTTCGATCCGGCCAACTCCCGGCGCCGCTTCCGCATCGGCGCACCCGACGCGCTCCTGGCCACCGTCACGCCTCTGCTTCGGTCGCGGATCCGCGGCGCGGCGCCGGGCGTGGATTTCGCGCTGCGGGTCCTGATGCCGCAGGAGATGACCGCAACGCTCGACGCCGGTGCGATCGACCTCGGCCTGACGCCGCTGGAGGACGCGCCGGCCCGCTTCGCGCGGCGCATTTTGTACTCCGACCGCTGGGTGATCGCGATGCGCGCCGGGCGCCCGCTTGCCGAGAACCTCGACCTCGACGCCTATTGCGGGGCCGAGCACGTGGTGATGTCGGCCGCCGGGGACCCGCAGGCGAACATCGACGACGAGCTTCGGGCGGTCGGTCGAAGCCGCAGGGTGGCTATCACCGCGCCGAACATGCTGCTGGGCCTCTCCCTCGTCGGCGAGAGCGATCTGCTGATGGCGGCGCCCAGCCAACTCGTCGAACGGTATGCGCCCGCCATGGGCCTGACCTTCCGTGAGCCGCCGATCTCGCTACAGCCCTTCGCGATCAGCGCCGTGGTTCCCCAGGCGGCGTTGGCCGACCTCGGGGTCGCCTGGCTGCTGGACCAACTCGAAGCGCTCTTCGCGGGGTAAGAAAAAAGCCCGCGGGGTGGCCGCGGGCTTTCTCGTTCAGCGCTGGATCGCGCTCAGCTTTCGGACTCGCCGCCGGCCGGCGGGGCGTCACCGCCCTCGAAGCTGCGCGGGGCGCGCCGGCGGCGCGGACGGCGCGGCGGCTCCTCGCCCTCCTCGACGCGCGGCGGCGCCTGCAGGAAGGCCGGGGCGTGGCTCTCGCCGCCCTCGGCGTCGCGAAGCATCGGCGAGACGCGCTCCTCGACGACTTGCGCCGGCGGAGCCTCCGCCTCAATGGCGGCGGGCTGTTCCCGTTCAGGACGCTCGTCCCGGCGTTCGAAGCGTTCGCGCCGATCATCGCCGCCGCGTTCGCCCCGGTCGCGGTTGCGATCGTCGCGGTTGCGGTCGTCACGGTCGCGCCAGCGGTCGCGCCGGCCGCCCTGGCCGTCGCGATTGCGGTCGTCGCGGCTTTCCGGGCGGTCGCGCCGCCCCTCGTCGCGCGGCCGGTCGTCCCTCTGGCGATCGTCCCTTTGGCGATCGTCCCGCTGCCGGTCGTCTCGGGGGCGATCGTCTCGCTGGCGATCCTCGCGGAACTGCCAGCGGCCGTCCGATTCGCCCTCGGCTTCGGCCGCCGCATCGTCCGCGGCCTCCGACTGCGCCTGGGCGCCTTCGTCCTCGAAGTCGATGTCGTAGCCGGAGGCGAACTGATCGCGACCGAGGATCTCGGCCGCGGGCCGCTGCGGCTGAAGCGCGCGAAGCAGGCGGAAGTAATGCTCGGCGTGCTGCAGATAGTTCTCGGCCAGCACCCGGTCGCCCCCGGACGTCGCGTCGCGCGCCAGCTGCTGGTACTTCTCGAACACCGTCTGGGCGTTGCCGCGCACCTTCACGCCGTCTGGACCGTTCGAGTCGAACGCCCGGTTCGCGTTCTGCTGCGGCTTGCCGCCGCCGCCGCCGCCGCGGCCACGGCCGCGTTGACGCTTCATACCCTTGAAATCTCTCATTATGCGATAACCGTCTTGGCTCTTCCCTGAGCGGACCTCGGCGAGGTCTCTGCTGGCGTTCAGCATGCGGGCCTGGACCCGCGAAAGTATTCGAAGACGCTAAGTTCCCCGTCTTTCCGCCCGGAAGCTCGGAGCGAGAGGTTTTTTCTGGAAACCGTCGCGCCTGCCGGTTTTGGCGGGCATCCTTCTTCGGACGCCTATGCCTTGAACCGGCGATTTGGGTGGAGACAAACCGAGATGTAGCGAGTCAGATGTTCTTTTCCAAGGGCTTTTTCACACCCGCAACAACGCGGTCGCGGTCGCCCAGGTCGCGCAAGCTCACAACCTGTTGTGCGCCGGCCGCGCGGAACAGGGCCTCGACCGCCTCTTTCTGATCGTAGCCGATCTCCACGGCGAAGCGGCCGCCGGGCTTCAGCACCCGCAGGATCTCCGACGCCATCGCCCGGTAGGCGTCCAGTCCGTCCGCGCCGCCTTCCAGCGCCAGGCGCGGCTCATGGTCGCGCACTTCCGGCTCCAGCGTCTCGATGACGTCGCTGGCGATGTAGGGCGGGTTGGACACCACCAGGTCGAAGCTTTCGCCGCCCAGGCCGAAGGCCCAGTCGCCGCGTAGCAGGGCGACGCGGCCGGCCAGTCCCAGATTGGCGGCGTTCTCGCGCGCCACGGCCAGCGCCTCCTCCGAGACGTCCACGCCCAGTCCCTTGGCCGCCGGCCGCTCGGCCAGGATCGACAGCAGGATGGCGCCGGAGCCGACGCCCAGGTCGAGCACGCTCCACGGCGCGCGCTCGGGGAAATCGCGCAGCACGTACTCGACGATCGTCTCGGTGTCGGGACGCGGGGTGAGCACGTCGGGGGTCACCTGCAGCATGATCTTCCAGAAGCCCTTGCGGCCCAGGATATGGCTCACCGGCTCGCGCCGCAGCCGCCGCTCGAGATAATCCAGCAGCGTCGTCTCCTGCTCGGGCGTCAGCGCCCGGTAGGGATCGGTCACGATGTCCACGCGGGTCGCCGCGGCGGCGGCCTCCACCAGCAGGCGGGCGTCGATGACCGGGCCGGCGATCCCGGCCTCTTCGAGCCGCTTCTTGGCCAGCGACCAGGCCTGGACAAGGTTCAAGGCCATCAGACCGCCTCCGCTGCGGGACCATGACATGCGTCGCCCGTCGCGAGCCGCCCGGCGGTCGTGACCTGCAGATAGATGCCGCAGTGCATGTGTCCGTAATGATCGAACAGCGCCTTGGTGACGTCGAGGTCGCGCTGCGCGATCGCGGGATTCACGTGGGTGGCGGCGCAGCGCACGATGGGTTTGAACATCCGCGCCTCGACTCCGCCCAGGCGCAGCACGCCGCCGGTCCAGCCGTTTTCCACCCAGGCCGGCCATCCCTCGACGTAGAGGTTGGCGCGGAAGCGCAGCGGATCGATCTCGGCGCCCATGCGTGCGGCGAGGTCGCGGACGCTGGCCAGGTTGATCAGCGACACCTGGCCTTGCGGGTGGTCGGTGAAGCGGTGGCGCGCCGGCGCTTCGATCACCTTGAGCGGACCCCGCGCCTCTTCGCCGAGCAGGGCGGCGAGCCAATCCGCCAAGGCCGCCCGGCCCTCCACCCCCGCGAGCGATCCCGCGAAGGGCGAAAGGCCCGGGGCGCGGGCGTGGAACACCGCCTGGGTCTCGTCGTACCGCGTCGCCGCGGCCGCCACGCGGGCGAGGCTCGCCAGGACGGTGAACTTCTGCTTCGGCGTGAACTGGGGATCGGCGGGGTCGAACCCCGAGGGGCCGTTCTCGACGGCCCAGACGCGGTCGAACGGAAAGCCCGAACCGGGGGCGAGGTCGACCGCCGCCAGCGGCTCCGGCGTGAAGCCCTTCACCGGGTGACGGTAGAGGGCGGCGAGCGTTCCGCGGGCAGCGTCGGGCATGGACCGGCCTCTAGCGCTCTCGGGCTTGTCGCGACAAGCGGAACGGTCACGGCGCGACTGCTGTTAGGCGAGCGTGGCTATGGAGGCGGCGCTTGGCGGGGCGGGAAGCCGGTATCGAACGACAAGGGCGGCGGCCGATGCGACTCGCCACGCTGGCCTCGCGCGCGGCGCCCTGGGCCGGCGCCGCAGCCTTCGCCTGGCTTTGGATACGGGCGCGGCGGCGGCCCTTCGACCAGCCCCGGGTTTCGGCCCAGGCGCTGCCCGAACTGTATGACGCCAACGAGCCGGGCCGTGGGCGGCTGGCGAAATCGCCAGTGCACATTCCGCCGCACGGCTGGACTGACGTGCTTTGGCGGACCTGGCACGAGATCGGCCGCGATCGCCTGCCCGCCACCGCCGGCGGCGTGACCTTCTACGCCCTGCTGGCGATCTTCCCGGGCATCGCCGCCTTCGTCTCGCTCTACGGCCTGTTCTTCGACGTCGGCGAGGTCACCCGCCAGCTCGCCCAGATGGCCGCCTTCGTCCCGGCCAGCGTGCTGACGCTGGTGGCCGAGCAGATGGTGCGCCTGACCACAGAGCGGCCGGAGGCGCTGTCCTTCGCCTTCCTGGTCAGCCTGCTGCTGTCGGTGTGGAGCGCCAACGCCGGGATCGCCTCGCTCTTCGACGGGCTCAATGTGGTCTACGGAGAGAAGGAGAAGCGGAACTTCTTCGTGCGCCGGATCGTGAGCTACGCCTTCACCTTCGCGGCGCTGATCTTCGCCACCGCCTCCACCGCCATCCTCGTGGCCGTGCCGATCGGCCTTGGCCTTCTGGGCCTCGGCGAGACCATGCTGGTGCCGCTTCGATGGCTGCTGGTGCTGGCGCTGGCGACCTTCGCCTTCGCCGTCGTCTACCGTTACGGGCCTTCGCGGGAGCGGGCGCGCTGGCGCTGGGTGGTGGTGGGGGCTGCGGCTGCGGCCCTGGGCTGGGTCGCCGCCTCGCTCGGCTTTTCCTGGTACGTCAATCACCTGGCGCACTACGACGTGACCTACGGCCCGCTCGGCGCGGTGATGGGCTTCATGGTCTGGCTGTGGGTCTGCATCTTTGTCGTGCTGCTGGGGGCGGAGCTCAGCGCGGAGCTGGAGCACCAGACCGCCCGGGACTCGACGACCGGCCGCGAGGCGCCGATCGGCGAGCGCGGCGCGATGATGGCCGACAGCGTCGGCCCGTCCTCCGGCGGCGTGAAGAACCAGGCCCGGCTCGCCTGGGCCATGCTGGAACGCCAGGCGGCGCACCTTAGGCGGCTGCGTGGCGATGCTCCACCGCGACGCGGGGGAGCTGTCAGCGAAGCTGACTGAGGGGGCGTTCGCCCCGTCCAAAACGCCCCCTCCGTCTCGGCGCTTCGCGCCGATCCACCTCCCCCGCTGCGCGGTGGAGGAGCATCTTACGCCAGCTCGTCTTCCAGGGCGGCCAGGCGCGCGGCCTGGTCCTCGGCGATCAGGGGTTCGATGACGTCGTCGAGGGCTTCGCCTTCCAGCACCTTAGGCAGGTTGTAGAGCGTCAGGTTGATGCGGTGGTCGGTCACCCGCCCTTGCGGGAAGTTGTAGGTGCGGATGCGCTCGGAGCGGTCGCCGGAGCCGACCTGGCTCTTGCGCGCGTCGGAGCGGGCGGTGTCGAGCGCCTCGCGCTGCATGTCGTAGAGCTTCACCTGCAGCGCCTTCATAGCGCGGGCGCGGTTCTGGTGCTGCGACTTCTCCGAGGAGGTGACCACGATGCCGGTCGGCAGGTGGGTGATGCGCACCGCCGAGTCGGTCTTGTTGACGTGCTGGCCGCCGGCCCCGGACGAGCGGTAGGTGTCGATGCGCAGGTCCTGGTCGCGGACCTCGATGTTGACGTCCTCGGGCTCGGGCAGCACCGCCACCGTGGCCGCCGAGGTGTGGATGCGCCCGCCGGCTTCGGTCTCGGGCACCCGCTGCACCCGGTGCACGCCGCTCTCGAACTTCAGCCGCCCGAACACGCCCTCGCCGCTGATCGAGGCGATGATTTCCTTGTAGCCGCCCACCTCGCCCTCGGAGGCGGAGTCGATCTCGACGCGCCAGCCGCGCGCCTGCGCATAGCGCTGGTACATGCGGAAGAGATCGCCGGCGAACAGGGCCGCCTCGTCGCCGCCGGTTCCGGCGCGCACCTCGAGGATGGCCGAGGCGTTCTCGTCGCGGTCTTTGGGGGCGAGCAGGAGCGCCACCTCGCGCTCCAGGTCCGGCAACCGCTCCTTGAGCGCGGCGAGCTCGTCGCGGGCGAGGTCGGCCATCTCGGCGTCGCCGGAGGCGGCCATGTCCTCGAGCTCCGGCAGCTCGGCGCGTGCGCGCTCCAGCGACTGCACGGCTTCGGCGACCGGCTTCAGTTCGGCGTGCTCCTTCGACAGGCGCACGATCTCGGCGCCGTCGCTGGCCGCGCCCATGCGCGCCTCGACCTCGCGGTAACGGTCGAGCACCTGGTCGAGCCTGGCCTGGGGGAGTCGCAACGGAAGCCCTGTCGGAAAAAAGCGGGAGGTTCCTCTAACCCCTGCCGGCCCGGATGCCAACGCGCGCCCAGAATGCAAGCTCAGGAACGCAAGCCATCTCCGCGAGTTACGGCCCCGGTCACACGAGGAGACAGTCAAATGGCGACCGAACGAGTGACGGAGCGCGCCGACGGGACCACCCGCGAGCGAGTCGTCGAACGTGATGGCGGGGGCCCAACCTATGTGGATCGTGGCGGATCCGGCGTCGGCGGCGTGATCATCGGCATAGCCGTGCTGGCGCTGGTGGCGATCATCGCCTTCTTCCTGCTGAACCAGAGCCGCAACGACGACCTGCGGACCAGCGCCGTCACCGGCGCGGCGTCCAGCGTCGCGGAGAGCGCTTCAGGCGCCGCCCGCAGCGTCGGCGACGCGGCCAACAACGTCGGCGGGGCTGCGAGCAATGCGGCGCATAACGCCGGCGGCGCGGCTAGCAACGCCGCGGATCAGGCCACGCAGTAGGACAAGGAACGCCCCCTCAGTCGGCTGCGCGGATAGCTCCTCCGCTGCGCGGTGGAGCATCGGACGCGCAGATCCGCCACTGCGCAGCGGGGGAGGCGGATCGCGCCGTCAGGCTAGAGACGGAGGGGGCGTTTTTTAGATCCGAACGCCCTTCACCGGCGCGCTGCCGAACATGCCCAGTTTGGCGCTGCCGTTCATGGCGTCGCCCTCGACCTTCACCTCGAATTCCAGCGTCAGCGGCATCGGCTTGGTGATGTCGGTCGACCAGGTGAGCGTGTCGCCCGCGACCTTCCCGCGGATCTCCTGATCGCCCATCGGTCCCTGCGTCTTGCCCACGAAGGCGTCGCCCTCCGTGACGATGTTGGCGGTGACCTCCTGCGGCCCCATCGGGGTCGAGATGGTGATCTTCCAGTTGCCGTCGGCGGACATCGCAGGTTCTCGCGTGATGAGGGCCGGCACCTAAGCGCGGATGCGCGGAGGCGGCAAGGGCGGCGGATCCGGCCTATTCCGCAGCCAGCGTCGCCTGAGCCTCGGCCTGGATCTCGCGGGCGCGGGCTTCAACCAACTCGACGATGTGGTCGACCATCTTGTCGTTGTCCATCTTGTGGTCCGGCCGCCCGGCGACATAGACCATGCCCGAGCCCTTGCCGCCGCCGGTGAAACCCAGGTCGGTCATCAGCGCCTCGCCCGGCCCGTTCACCACGCAGCCGATGATCGAGAGGCTGAGCGGGGTCGAGACGTGCGCCAGCCGCCGCTCCAGCGTCTCGACCGTCTGGATCACGTTGAACCCCTGCCGCGCGCACGACGGACAGGCGATGATGTTGACCCCGCGATGGCGCAGGCCCAGCGACTTCAGGATGTCGAAGCCGACCTTGACCTCCTCGACCGGGTCGGCCGCCAGGCTCACCCGGATAGTGTCGCCGATGCCCGCCCAGAGCAGAGAGCCGATGCCGATGGAGGACTTCACCGTGCCGGTGCGCTGGGCGCCGGCCTCCGTGATCCCGAGGTGCAGCGGGCAGTCGATGGCCTCCGCCAGCATCTGGTAGGCGGCCACGGTCATGAAGATGTCCGAGGCCTTCACGCTGATCTTGAACTCGTGGAAGTCGTGGTCCTGCAGGATGCGCGCGTGGTTGAGGGCGCTCTCCACCATGGCCTCCGGGCAGGGCTCGCCGTAGCGCTCCAGGAGCTCGCGCTCGAGCGAACCCGCATTGACGCCGATCCGCATCGAGCAGCCGTGGTCGCGGGCGGCCTGGATCACCTCGCGCACCCGGTCGGGCGAGCCGATGTTGCCGGGGTTGATCCGCAGGCAGGCCGCGCCGGCCTGCGCCGCCTCGATCCCGCGCCGGTAGTGGAAATGAATGTCGGCGACCAGCGGGACCTTGGCCGCCTTGGCGATCTCGCGGAACGCCCGCGTCGAATCCTCGTCGGGGCAGGACACGCGGACGATGTCGGCCCCGGCCTCCTCCAGCTGGCGGACCTGGTCGATGGTGGCGGCGGCGTCGGCGGTGACCGTGTTGGTCATCGACTGCACCGTGATCGGCGCGTCGCCTCCCACCTCCACCCCGCCCACGCGGATCTTGCGCGAAGGGCGTCGCTGGATGGCGCGCCAAGGTCGGATGTGGGCGGGATCGGGACTGGTCATGCGCTGCGGAAAATAAGGCCGGCGCGCGGAAAGCCCAAGCTTGGCCTTGGGCGTCTCCTCAGCGCGGGCTGGGCGTGGCGGAAGGTGGCGCGCTCGTGGCGGCCGGCGTCGCAGCCGGGGCTGGCGGCGGCAGCACCGGATGGGCGGAGGGGGTGGCGGCCCCCAGGAGTCCTGAGACCGAGGATTGACGCGCCGGCAGCACGCCTTTCGACTGGCCGCTCGCGAAGACCTGGAAGGCGTTCGGGTCGATGACGTCCAGCGTGAGCCCGGCGAGCTGCGGGGCGCGGAAGGCTTCGCCGGCGCTGAGCTGCCGGGCGAAATAGACCGAGCCGTCGGCCCCGCGCACGATGAGCTGCGACGATTTCAGCGCCTGGACCGTGACCAGCGAGGGCTCGCCCGGCCGGGCGCCGTAAATCTGGCCCTTGGGCGCGAAGCTGCGCGGCAGGTCGCCGATCGGCGGCGGCGTCTCCAGCTGGTCCAGCGGCTTGGGCTGGCTGTCGAGGGTCAGGCCGCCGGACTCCGTCGGCGTCGCCATGGCCAGGCCCGGCGTCTCGAACGGCGGCGGCGTGGTGGATTCCACCGGCGCGGGCGGCGGGGTTCCCACCTTGACCGGCCCGGGCTTGACGCCTTGCAATGCTCGCGCAGCGGCGATCTCGGAGGCTGTGGGCGACGGCGGCGCCTGGTCCATCATCGCTCGCCGGGCGATGTTCCACAGGAAGATGGCGGCGATGATCACGCAGGCGCCCGCGATCATCGAGCTCAGCCGCGGATCGCGCTCGTCGTGCACGCCGAGCGGCTCGCGGAGCGGCTCGTCCAGGGCCGGTTCCTCGGCGCGGAACCGCTCGACCGCCGCTTCCGGATCGAGGCCCAGCGCTGCGGCGTAGGCGCGGATGTAGCCGATGGTGAAGGGCCGGGAGGGCAGCAGCTCCAGCCGCATGTCCTCCATCGCCGCCAGATAGCTGGCGCGCACGCGGGTGACCTCGGCCAATTCGTCCAGCGAGCGGCCCTGATGCTCGCGAATCGCCCGCAGGGCCTGGCCCAGGTCCGCGCCGCTGCGGAGCGTCGGCGCCGGCGCAGGGGAGGGCCCTGGGGCGCCGTCGTTCGCCGGCAGGCCCAGATCGCCTATCCCGCCTGTGTCGAGCGGCATGCTCACGGCGCTCCTGACTCTCTCGCTGCGCCAGGCGTCCGTTCAGCCTGGGCTCAAATACTTAGGGAGGTTTGGATTAATCTTTTGGTAACACGCACGAATGCGACGTCCAATGCGGTGAAGCGTCGCCTCAGAGCGCCAGATAAAGTTTTCGCGCGAGTGTCTCTATCTCGTTACGCACCGAGCCGGCCGAACCCTTGATCAGGGCCGAGACGCCGCGCCGCGCGGCTTCGCGGTCGCAGGAGAGGACCATCTGCTTCACGGGCCCGATCCCGGCCGGCGGCATGGAAAGCCGGTCGAATCCGAGCGCGACCAAGGCGAAGGCCTCCAGCGGGCGGCCCGCCATCTCGCCGCAGACGCTGACCGGCGTTCCGGTCTCGGCGCAGGCGCGCTGGATGGTCTCCAGCGCCCGCAGCGCCGGCGGCGACAGGGGGTCGTAGCGGTCCGCCACCCGCGGGTTCCCCCGGTCGGCGGCGAACATGTACTGCATCAGGTCGTTGGTGCCGACGGAGACGAAGTCGGTCATCGGCAGGAGGGCGTCGAGGTGCCAGATCAGCGAGGGCGCCTCGATCATCGCGCCCACGTCCAGCCGCGACGGCGCCGCGCGACCGCGCCGCAAGGCCCAGGCGATCTCGGTGTCGACGAAGGCGCGGGCGGCACGGAACTCGTCCACATTGGCCACCAGCGGGAACATGATCCGCAGGGGCCGGCCCTTGGCGGCGGCGATCAGGGCGCGCAGTTGCAGGCGCAGGAGCGCCGGCCGGTCCAGCCCCATGCGCACCGCCCGCCAGCCCAGCGCCGGGTTCTCCTCGCGCTCGGCCTCAAGGTAGGGCAGCACCTTGTCGCCGCCCAGGTCGAGGGTGCGGAAGGTCACGGGCCGGTCGCCCGCGGCGTCCATCACCCGTTCGTAGAGCGCGGTCTGGGCGGTGAAGCGCGGCATCTCCTCGGCGACCATGAACTGGAATTCGGTGCGGAACAGGCCGATGCCCTCCGCCCCGGTGTCGGCGAGCATTTCCAAGTCGACATCGAGGCCCGCATTCATGAGCAGGGCGACCTTCGCGCCGTCGCGCGTGAAGGCCGGAGTGTCGCGAAGCTTGTCGAACTCCTCTCGCCGCTGCCGGCGCACGTCGATCCGCGTCTGGATCGCCTTCACCACGTCCGGGCGCGGGCGCAGATAGGCCTCGCCGCTCTCGGCGTCGACGATCACCATGTCGCCTTCGGAGACGCGGTCCCGCAGCGCCGTCAGGCGCCCCACGCAGGGGATGTCGAGGGCCCGCGCGACAATGGCGGCGTGGCTGGCGGCCGAGCCTTCCTCGAGCAGCAGGCCGCGCAGCTTCTTGCGGTCGTATTCGAGGAGGTCCGCAGGGCCCAGGTTGCGGGCGATCAGGATGGCGTTGTCCGGCAGCTCGCGGGCGATGTGGGCCTCGCCCGACAGGTGCCGCAGCAGCCGGTCGTTCAGGTCCTCCAGATCGTGCAGGCGTTCGCGCAAGTAGGGGTCGCGCGCCTGGCCGAGCCGCGCCCGATGCTCCGAGCGCACCCGCTCCACCGCCGCCTCGGCCGTCAGGCCGTTGCGCACGGCGTCCTCGAGGCTCCGATTCCACCCGCGGTCGTGGGCGAACATCCGGTAGGTCTCGAGCACCTCGTAGGAGGCCTCGACCATGGCGTGCTGGCCGCCGTCCAGCATGTCGTCGATCTGCGCCTGCAGCGCGACCACCGCGGTCTTGAGGCGCTCTTCCTCGGCGGCGACGTCCTCGGCCAGCAGCTGCGAAGGCGTCACCGGCGCCTCGTGCAGCACCGCCACGCCATAAGCGAGTCCGTCCGCGAACTTGGAGCCCTTCAACCGCTCCGGCTTGCGGGGCGTGATCTCGACGCCCTTGAGCTCGTCGGGGCCGATCAACTCGCCGCTGGCCACCATCTCGGCCAGCACCATGGCGATGATCTGCAGGTCCTCGACCTCGTCCTCGGTGTAGACCCGCTCGGTGCGGTTCTGCACGACCATCACGCCGATCGCGCGGCCGCCGCGCAGCAGCGGCACGCCGAGAAAGGCGTGGAACGGATCTTCGGCGGTTTCCGGCCGGTAGGAGAAGGCCGGGTGCTCCGGCGCGTCGGAGAGGTTCAGCGGCCGGCCCAGGCGCATGATCTCGCCGACCAGGCCCTCGCCGGGCTTCATGCGGGTCAGGTGGACGGCGCCGGGATCGAGGCCCTCGGTGGCGAAGAGCTCCATCTCGCCGCCTGAGCGCCGCAGGTAGAGCGAGCACACCTCGGCGACCATGGAACGCGCGATGATGCGCACGACCATGTCCAGGCGCGCCTGCGCCGGCCCGCCGCCAGCCAGCGCCTCGCGGATCTGCCGCAAAAGGCTGCGCTGTCCCCGAATCGCCACGCCCGTCACCGCCATGGACGAGTTCACCGCCTCCCTGTCCCGTTTTCGGACCTCTAGCAGCTTTATGTCGCCTCGCGGAGCCGGAAACGCGGCTCCGCCATTCGAATGTCCTGGGCGAGGCGCCCCCGGCTACATCGTCGTCGGGCGCGTCGCCTTCAAGGCTTCAGCGTGCGGCGGGAGAAGAGGATCCGGGGGTCAGGCCAAGGCCGGGCGAAGCCTGGCGGGCGGGGGCGTCCCATTGAACAGAAAGCCGAGCCAGCTGGAGCGCGAGATGGCGAGCCACGCGGCGTAGGAGATCACCAGCGTGAGCGCCATCACCAGGGACGCCTTCGCGGCGACGGGCATGGCGACGTACTGGAAAAGGTTCACCAGGAGAATGATCACTGGCAGGTGGAAGAGGTAGATCACGAAGGATGCGGAGACGAGTTCCTGGATCGCCGGCCGCGGCTGGTCGGCGAGGCGCCGGGCGAGCGCGATGACGACCTGAGTCATGGCGAGAGCGCCGATCGTGGCGACGAAGCGGCTCACCGGCGGAGAGAGCTGGTCGAGCCGCGCCAGGCTCACGGTGACGGCGGTCGCCGCCATCACCGCGGCGCCCGGAGAGAGGCGGCCGAAGCGAGCCAGGGCGCGCGGCGCACGGCTCAGCAGCCAGCCCAAGGCGAAGTAGGGCGCGTAGGCCAGGAACTCGTCGATGCGCAGGATCTGCTGCGGCACATTGGTCGCGAGGCCTGCGGCGTAGAAGAGCTCGATCGACGCCGCCTCCCACAGGCCGAGCGCAACGGCCGTCACGGCGAGCGCGAGCGGGAAGCGGCGGGCGATCCAGGCGTCCATCCGGGCCGGGAGCTGCGCCACGCGCAGGGTGGGCCACCGCCAGGCCATCCACGCCGCCGCCGTGCTGCAGTACAAGAGGACGATGATGAACCACAGGTGCCGCACCCAGTAGCCGCCGGAGGTCGCGGTGCTGTGGCGCCAGGAAGCGAGCGCTTGTGGGAGCGGTTGGTTCGACACCTCGCAGAGCAGGTTCAGCAGCGGGACCAGGGTGACGAGACAGGTCAGCAGCGGTACGCCCAGCCGCACGTAGCGTGAGCGCAGCCAGGCGAGCGGCGGTCGGCTCGCCAGCAGCCGACCCGCGAAGTAGCCGGCGACCACGAAGAAGGCCGGCATGCGGAAGACATGAAGGAACTCCGCCAGGTAGGTGAACACCGGCGCGCCCTCGCCCGAGAAGACGATCCAGTCGCGACCGGGCCGATAGGAGAGGGCGGTGTGATAGGGGATGCCGAGCAACATCAGGGCCGCTCGGACGCCGTCCCAGTAGTGTTCGCGCTGACCCGCTTCGATCTTCCCCATGCCGCCTCCTGTCGTTCGGTCTAGCGCGACAGTGAGCAACCAAGCGAATTCCGGCGAGCTGCTGCGCTCGGATCCGTCAGCACCCCGACGGATTTTCCGCGCCGGGCGTCGCGATGTGCGGGCCAACGGAGAGACTCAAGATGGCGGCACTATGTCGGCCGCCGAACGGATTCAGCGTCAAAGGCCGCGTTCGAGCGGACGAGCGGCAGGCCGGATTCCTCCGAATCTACAGCTGTTCCAGCCCGTAGGCGGCGTGCAGGGCGCGGACGGCCAGTTCGGTGTAGGCCGCGTCGATCAGCACGCTGATCTTGATCTCCGAGGTGGAGATCACCTGGATGTTGACGCCCTTCTCGGCCAGGGCGCTGAACATCGATTTGGCGACGCCGGCGTGGCTGCGCATGCCGACCCCGATCACCGAGACCTTGGCCACGTCCTCGTTCACGGCCACGTCCTCGAAGCCGATCTCGTCCTTGGCGCCGCGGACGATCTCCAGCGCGCGCTGGGCATCGCGCTTGCCGACCGTGAACTCCATGTTGGCGTGGCCCTCGGAGCGGGCGTGGCTCTGGACGATCATGTCGACGTTGACGTTGGCGTCGGCCAGGCGGCCGAAGATGGTCGACGATACGCCCGGATGGTCGGGCAGGCCGAAGAGGCTGATCTTGGCTTCGTCGCGGCTGTAGGCGACCCCGCTCACGATGCGCTTTTCCACGATCTCCTCCTCGTCGCAGACGATGGTGCCCTGGCCTGGCGCCTCGCCCGGCTCAACGAAAGACGACAACACGCGCAACGGCACGCCCTGGGCCATGGCCAGCTCCACCGAGCGGGTCTGCAGCACCTTGGCGCCCAGCGAGGCCATCTCCAGCATCTCCTCGTAGGAGATCTTGGAGAGCTTCCTCGCCTTGGCCTCGATGCGCGGGTCGGTGGTGTAGACCCCGTCCACGTCGGTGTAGATGTCGCAGCGGCAGGCCTGGAGCGCGGCGGCCACCGCCACCGCGCTGGTGTCCGATCCGCCCCGGCCCAGGGTGGCGATGCGGCCGTCACGGGTGACGCCCTGGAAGCCCGCGATCACCGCGACTTCGCCGGCGTCCAGCGCGGCCGCGAGCTTCTCCGGCGGAATGTCGTCGATGCGGGCCTTGCCGTGCGAGTCGTCGGCCACGATCGGCACCTGCCAACCCAGCCAGGACTTCGCCGGCACGCCCATGTTGCGAAGCGTCATGGCGAGCAGCCCGGCGGTCACCTGTTCGCCCGAGGCGACCACCACGTCGTACTCGTCGTCGCTCTCCGGAAGACCTTGTGCGGCGGCGCCGCAGCCGTCGGTCCAGGCGACCAGCTCGTTGGTCTTTCCCGACATGGCCGAGACCACCACGGCGACGCTATGCCCCGCCTCGACCTCGGCGTTGACCAGCCGCGCGACCCGGCGGATGCGTTCCAGGTCGGCCACGGACGTGCCGCCGAATTTCATCACCAGCCGGGACATCAGGGGTCGGAGAACTCTGCTGCGGTTCGAAAAGGTCGCGCGCTTCTAGCGGCGTGTCGCAGAAACCGCAATTACTGTCCCACCCGCTGTCATCCCGGAAACCGCGCAGCGGTTGTCGGGGATGACGATGAATAAAGGGGCGGGACCGGTGGACGCCGGCCGCCAATTCGTGCTGATACGCCCGCCATGTCCGCGACGTCGTCCATCGATCCGGCCGAAGTCGAGCGCTTCTCGCGCATCGCCGCGGAGTGGTGGGATCCCAGGGGCAAGTTCGCCCCGCTGCACCGCTTCAATCCCGTCCGCCTGGCCTTCATCCGTGAGCAGGCGCTGGCGCGCTTTGGCCGCGACGGGGCGGTCCGCCAGCCGTTCGAAGGCCTGCGGCTCCTGGACATCGGCTGCGGCGGCGGCCTGCTCTGCGAGCCGATGCGGCGGCTGGGCTTCTCGGTCACCGGCGTCGATGCCTCCGAGCGCAACATCGGCACCGCGGCGGCGCACGCGGCCGAGCAGGGGCTGGTCATCGACTACCGCGCCTCCACGGCCGAGCAGCTGCTGGCCGATGGGGAGCCCGCCTTCGACGTGATCCTCAACATGGAGGTCATCGAGCACGTCGCCGATCCCGGCGAGTTCCTGCGCACCTGCGCGCGCCTGCTCGCGCCGGGCGGTCTGATGGTGGTGGCGACGCTGAACCGCACGCTGAAGGCGCTCGCGCTCGCCAAGGTTGGCGCGGAATACGTGCTGCGCTGGGTGCCGGCCGGAACCCACGACTGGCGCAAGTTCCTCAAGCCGGAGGAGCTGCGCGGGTTCCTGCAGGGCGAGCCGGTCGAGCTCGAAGGGCCGTTCGGCGTCGCCTTCGAACCGCTCAGCGGCCGCTGGTCGCGTTCGAGCGACGTCGACGTCAACTACATGATGGTGGCCACCCGCCCTTCCTCTCCCGCAAGCCGGGAGAGGGGGACCACCCGCCGGAGAGCGGGTGGTGGAGAGGGCGAGCCGCCGCAGTGAACTTGAGAGTTCGCGCTGAGGGGCGGGGCGGATAGCTCGGGGCTCTGCAACTCGCCCTTTCCACCGCCCGGTGTTGCCAGGGCGGTCCCCATTCCCGCGAGCGGGAAAGGAAGACGTTCGTGCCCTCGCGGACACGTCAGAAGAAGTTTCCCACGGACCTTCGCCTCGCCCGCGAACCGCGCCTTGAAAGCTGCGTTTCAAACTCCAGGTGACGTGTAGCGAGAGGAGCGAGGCGTGCCGCGTAAACGGCCGAAAGGGGTGCTTGCGATGGGGTGGGCGTGCTTCGAATGCGCGGCGACCGGCCGCGCCGAGCATGCGCCGACCTCTGCGGACTATCCGGAAACGGTGATCCGGCGCGTCGGCTTCACCGCCGGCGGGGGCCACGGCTGGCGCATTTCGGCGCTCGAGACGCCGCGGGAGACCCCGCCGCCCTGGAAAATCGTGGTGATCACCGGGGCGCCGTCCTGGGCCGAGTACTGGGCCGAGACGATGGCCGACCTGCCGAGCGATCGGCAGATGGTCGTCGTCGACCGACCGGGCTATGCGGCCTCGGAGCCCTTGCATCCAGTGGCCGACATCCGCGTCCAGGCCGAAGCGCTCGCCCCGGTGCTGAAGGCTGCGCCCGGCCAGAAGGTGCTGCTGGTCGGCCAGAGCTACGGGGCGGCGATCGCCGCGATCATGGCGGCTGAGAATCCCGGCAAGGTGGCCAGCCTGGTGCTGCTCTCCGGCTTCTACGGCGAGACCGGGCCGACGGCGCGCTGGCTGATCGACATGGGCTCGAAGGCCCTGAAGATGATCCCGCGCGACCTGCGCCACGCGGTGATGGAGGCCTCCGGCCAGCGGCCGCAACTGGTGCACGCCAAGCGCGCGCTGATGCAGCTCAACATTCCCGTGCACATGATCCACGGCGACAAGGACGACTTCGCGCCGATCGAGATCGCCGAGCAACTCGCGCGCGAAACGCCGACGCGGCGGCCGATCCGCTTCAAGCGCACGGCGGGCGCGAACCACTTCCTCAACGACGGGCCGGCGCAGGAGCTGATCGCGGCGCTGGAGTCCTGCCTTCCGCCGAAGCGGCGCTGGACCTTCCGCCTGCCGAAGCTGCCCAGCATGGGCGCCATCCGGGACCGCTTCCCGGGTCTGGCCGTCGGCGCGCAGGCCCCGGGGCAGGCCGGGGCCTGACGGCTCTCGGGTCAGAGGGCGAAGACGCCGGTGGCTGCGGCGAAGCCCAGCACGACCAGCCACGGCGGCAGGCGGGCGATGGTCAGGAACACATAGGCGGCGGCGACGAGCGCCCAGTCGCGGGGCCTCACCACCGCGCTCTGCAGCACCGGGTCCCATAGGGCGGCGGCCAGCAGGCCCACGACCACGGCGTTGACCCCGGCCAGCGCGCCCCGGGCCTCGGCGCGCATCTTCAGCCGGTCCCAGAACGGCAGCACGCCCGCGACCAGCAGCAGGCTCGGCAGGAAGATCGCCGTGATTGCGACGAGGCCGCCGATCCAGCCGCCGGCGGCGACGGTCTGGGCGGCGCCGACGAAGCCCGCGAAGCTGAACAGCGGGCCGGGGATCGCCTGGGCCGCGCCATAGCCCGCCAGGAAGGCGTCGCGATCCAGCCAGCCGCGATCGACGATCTCGGCCTGCAGCAGCGGCAGCACCACATGCCCGCCGCCGAACACCAGCGAGCCGGTGCGATAGAAGACGCTGGCGAGGCCGAGCAGCGGCTCGCGCAGCGCCGCCGCGGCGAACGGCAGGGCGCCCAGCAGGAAGACGAAGACGGCCAGCGCGCCGGCGGCGGCCCGATAATCGCCGCGGCCTGCCGGCGCTAGGTCGGGCGTGTCGGGCGCCGGGACGTCCGCCCGCAGCAGGGCGAAGCCAAAGGCCGCGCCGGCGAGCAGGGCGAAGATCTGCGCCATCGCGCCGTTGGCGATCACCAGGCCGCCCGCGGCGCCGATCGCCATCCCGGCCCGGATCGGTCCGCGCGCCAGTGTCCGCGCCATGGCGACCAGCGCCTGGGCGACGATGGCGGCGGCGGCGATCTTCAGCCCATGGATCCAACCGCCGCCCCAACTCGCCTGAAGCAGCGGCGCGGCGTAGGCGAGGGCGACCATGATCGTAGCGGCCGGCAGGGTGAAGCCGACCCAGGCGGCGATCAGTCCAAGCCAGCCTGCGCGGCGCAAGCCGATGGCCATGGCGAGTTGGCTGGAAGCGGGCCCGGGCAGGAACTGGCAGAGGGCGAGCAGATCGGCGAAGGCGCCCTCGCTCACCCAGCCGCGGCGCTCGACGAACTCGCGGCGGAAGTAGCCGATGTGGGCGACGGGCCCCCCGAAAGCGGTGAACCCCTGACGCAGAAAGGCCAGGAGGACGCGTCTCGCTTCGCGCGCTGTCGACTGTGCCTCTTCCATCGCGGGGCTTCTCATGCGGCCCTGTGAGTAGGCTGTCGACTGTTTTCCGGAGCCGACTTAAGGTGACCGCATGAAAGCAGCCGTTATGACCGGAGCGCGCCAACCGCTTCAAATCCAAGACGTCCAGATCGACAAGCCGGGTCCGCGCGAGGTGCTGATTCGCACCGCCGCGGCCGGTCTCTGCCACTCGGACCTGCATTTCATCGAGGGGGACTACTCCCTGAACTATCCGCTCATTCTCGGCCACGAGGCGGCTGGGGTGGTCGAGGCGGTGGGTTCGGACGTGACCCTGATCAAGCCAGGCGACCACGTGATCGCCTGCCTCAGCGCCTACTGCGGGCACTGCGCGGAATGCCTGGGCGGCCGGATGAACCTGTGCGTCGTCGACGACACCGACCGCGGCAAGGAAGAGCCGTCGCGGCTTTCGACGCCCGCCGGCCAGCCGGTGACCCAATTCTACAACGTCTCCGGCTTCGCCGAGCAGATCCTCACCCACGAGCACGCGGTGGTGGCGATCCGCAAGGACATGCCGCTCGACCTTGCGTCGGTCATCGGCTGCGCGGTCATGACCGGCTATGGCGCGGTGGTGCGCACCGCGAGGGTCGAGCCCGGCGAGACGGTGGCGGTGATCGGCTGCGGCGGGATCGGGCTCTCGGCGATCAACGCCGCGGCGATGACGGGAGCTGGCCGCATCATCGCCATCGACACCCAGCCGGCGAAGGAGGCGTTCGCGCGCACCTTCGGCGCGACCGACTTCATCAACGCCGCGGAGGTCGACGCCGTCGAAGCGGTGAAGGATCTGACCAGCGGCGGCGTGAACCACGCATTCGAGTGCGTCGGTGTGACGGCGTTGGCCGAGCAGGCCTTCGAGATGATCCGCCGCGGCGGCGTGGCGACCATGATCGGCATGTTCCCGCCCACCGGCAAGATCACCCTGCCGAGCCGGTATTTTATGGGCGAGAAGCGGATTCAGGGCTCGTACATGGGCTCGAACCGCTTCCCCATCGACATGCCCCGGCTGGTCGATTTCTACATGCAGGGCAAGCTGAAGCTCGACGACCTGGTCTCCCATCGCCTGCGCCTCGACCAGATCAACGAAGGCTTCGCCGAGATGAAGACCGGCCAGTTCGCCAGGTCGGTGGTGGTGTTCTGATCCTCGCCCCTTCCTCTCCCGCCTCGCGGGAGAGGAAGGGGCGAGGAACGGTGCGGCCGCTAGCGCCGCACCACTGAGCCTTCGCTGGCGAGGGCGAGCTTCTGCGGCGTCTCGGCCGCGGCCAGCAGTCCGTCGATGTGCGCCTTCTCGGCCTTGAAGCGCTGCAGGTCGCGCCCGGCGAGCACGGTTCCCTGCGGAACCTTGGCGCTCAGCGGGTTCACCCGGCGGGCGTTCTTGAAGACCTCGTAGTGCAGGTGCGGCCCGGTCGCCAGGCCGCTCGATCCCACATAGGCCACCACCTGGCCCTGCCGCACGCGGACGCCCGGCCGGACGCCCTTGGCGAAGCGGGAGATGTGGCCATAGCCGGTCGACCATTCGCCGGAGTGGCGGATTCGCAGCCAGTTGCCGTAGCCGCCCTTGCGGCCGGCCTCCGCCACCACGCCGTCGCCGGCCGCCAGGATCGGGGTGCCGGCGCCGGCCCCGAAATCGATGCCCTGGTGCGCGCGGGTGTAGCCCAGGATCGGGTGACGGCGCAGCCCGAACAGCGAGGTGATGCGCGCCCCGTCGACCGGCGTGCGCAGCAGGAAGCCTTTGATGTTCTTTCCGTTCTCGTCGAAATACTCCGGCTCGGCGCCGCTGCGCTCGAAGCGGTAGAACTTCACCCCGTGCAGTTCGGCGTAGCGCAGCTCGCCCATCTCGACGGTCTTGCCGCTCTCGGTGATCCTGCGGTCGAACACCAGGCGGAAGGCGTCGCCGGGCTGGATGTCGCGCTGGAAGTCGAGCTTGTGCGCGAACAGCTTCACGACCTGGGCGGTGATCGTGGGCGTGGCCCCCAGCTTCTGCGCGCTTTCGTACAGCGAGCCCTCGATCGCGCCGTTCGCCGCGACGGTGTCGTCGAGGATCTTCTCGTGCATCTGCTTGAGGCTGAGCGCCCCGTCGAAGCTGCGCGAGAGCGTGAGCGCGTGGGCCGGGCTGGGCTGCACCGACAGGGAGACGAGTTGGGCGTGGCGGCCCTGGTCGCTCGCGCGGGCGACCGCCGCCTCGAAGGCCATGCCGGCCTGGATGTTGACGGTGTCCATGGCCTCGGCGAGCGCGGCGACCGCGCGGCGGGCCTCGTCCGGCGCGACGCCCGCGCGCTGCACGGCCTCGGCCAGGGTTTCGCCGGGCAGCACCTTCACCGGCACGGTCTCGGGGGCGGTGAAGGCTGGCGCGGGCTTGGGCGCGGGGGCCGCCGCGGTCTGCACGACTGGCGCCTTGGCCTTTTGCGGAGCGTGATCGAAATGCTCGGCGGTCTTCCAGCCGATGGCGAGGGCGCCGGCCGCGACCATGCAACCGATGACCGGGGCGGCGAAACGATTGCTCCGCCGTCGGGGATACCGCCGGTATTTCCTCATCCCGCCTCCGCCCTGCCAAGTTAAGCTTAGGGGCCAGCGAAAAGGGGCCAAGATAAGGCCAAGCTTTCCGCCAGTTCGCCTGTGGCGGGAAAAAACGCCAAGCTTGCGGCAAGCGGGACTGCGCGAATTGTCACGCCGCCCCAGCTTCGACGGATCTCAGAGGAGGGTCAGCGCAATCTCAGCGGGGCGGCAAAGCGCCGCGCCCTTCGGGGTTGAGACGATCGGCCGGTTCACCAGGATCGGATCGAGGATCATCGCCGCGATCAGCGCCTCATTGGACGTCGACGGATCGGTCAGACCCATTTCCTCGGCATTGGTGCCCTGGACGCGCAGGATCTCGCGCGCCGAGACGCCCATTCGCTTCAGCAGACCCTCGATCTGCTCGCGGGTCCAGCCGGCCTTGAGATACTCGACGACGGTAGGCTCGAGCCCCTTCTCGCGGAGCAAGGCCAGGGTGTTGCGGGAGGTGCCGCAGGCGGGGTTGTGATAGATCACGACGTCGCTCATGACCGCGGGTCTAGCGCAAAAGCCCAGGTTTCGCCAACGCCCGCGGGGTCACCATTTCGTCCGCAGCGTCCCGGTGACGAAGGTCTGGCCCGAGCGGCCGGTCATCATGACGTGCGAAGGCCGCGGCGGGAGCGGCCTTGCGCCCTGCGGCCAAGCGTCGAGCTCCTGCACATAGCGGACGGCGAGTTCGCCGCGCGTCGAGGTTCGCACCAGGAGCGTGAGGCCGTCGGCGGGCGGCGCCGTCCAGTGGAGGGTCGTCCACCGCCGGGCCGGCAGCGGCGTATCCGCGACGGCCTCGCCGACCCGTGCGAGGGTGGCGTCCGCCGGCGGCGCGAGTTCGAGGGCGATCGCGCGGGCGCCGGGCGTCGGAACCAGGGTCACGGCGACGTCCGCCCCGCGCCGCGTGACCGTCAGCCCGGGCGACGGCGCCTCCACCGGCCGGGCCGCGGCCGCGGCCATGGGCTGTGGCCAGGCCCAGTGCGCGAGGCGGCGGACGGCGCCGCCGTCGGCCCGCAGCGCTGCGTCGGACCAGTCGGTGCGAAGGTCCGGCCGGCTCACCCGCCAGGCGCGGCGCGCGTCCTGGTCGATCTGGTAGACGGCATGGCTCGGCTCGGGGTGGCGCGCGTCCCATGGGGTGGTCAGGCGGATCCAGGCGGTGAGGGCGGCGCCGGCGAGCAGCAGGACGGCGCCCGCGAGCTCCTCGGGCGGGGCGCCGGGCGCGGGCTGGACCAGGGGCCAGACCACCAGGGCGGCCATGAGCAGCGGCAGCGTCAGCAGTTCCGGGTAACCGGTCGCGACTACGATCAGGTGGGCGTGGACCAGGGCGAAGGCGAGGCCGAGCGCGGCGAGCAGTGTGACGGCGACCAGCTTCGCTGGGCGAAGATCGGCGCCCAGGCGCGTCGACGCGGCGGCCGCCGCGCCGGCGAGCAGCGGCCAGGCCAGCACATAGGCGGTCTGCGGCGCCGCGACCTGGGCGGCGACGGCGAGCACCAGGCCCACGCCCAACACTCCGCCCCAGGCCGCCGGCCGGCCGATGGCCCCGCCCGCGACCACGGCCATGGCTGCGGCGATGGCGCCCGCCGTGAGGCCGAGTGCGTCGAAGCTCGTCGTCGCTGCGCAGGCGGCCACGCCGGCGCCGAGGGCGAGCAGGGCGGCCGCCCATCGCCGCCCGCGCGCGAGCTCGGCCGCGGCGAAGGTCAGGAAGCCGGCGGCGAGCGCGAGTTGCGCCGCTTCCCATCGGGGCGCGTCGGCGAACAGCCGCTGCGGGCCGAGCGGGGCTGTGACGACCGCGGCCAGGTGCAGCACGGCGAGCCCGCCCGCCAGCGTGAACACCGCGCCGGCGAGCCCGCGGCCGGCCTCGCACAGGGTGAGCTGGCCCCGCGTTCGGGCGGCGCGTCCCGCCATCGCGATCAGCACGGCGGAGAGCGCCAGCGGCAGCCAGCCCCAGGGCGCTGCATAGGCGATCACCGCTCCCCAGGGCGCGACGCCGTAAACCGCGTCGGGGCGCCTTGGCGGCAGCTCGGCGGCGAAAGCGACGGCGCTCGCCGCGGCCAGCACCTGGTCGCCCATGTCCTGCAAGGCGCCCTGCTGCAGGTTGCCCGGGGTGTCGGTGGCGGAATGATAGTCGAAAGCGCGTCCGGCGAAGGCGTAGTTGAAGCCGGCCAGGCCGGCTTGCCGCGCCAGGGTGAAGTCGGTGTCGTTCGGCAGGCGGGCGTAGACCTCGCCGAACAGCGAGCCCGCCGAGGGCCGCACGGCGGTGCGCCGGAACAGCGCGATCGCGCCGCCGTTCTCGGGGCCGGTCTGGAACATCTGCACCCGACCGCCGGAGCCGCGCGCTTCGAGGTTGAGCACGAAGCCGAGGCGCGGGGCGAGCGGCTCGTGGGCGAAGAAGCCTCGAGCGCCTAGGAGGCCGGCTTCCTCGCCGTCGGTGATGACCAGCGCCACATCGCGGGCGGGCGTTCCCTGGGCCTTGAGGGCGCGCACCACCTCCAAGGCGGCGGCCACGCCGGCCGCGTCGTCGGCGGCTCCCGGCGCGCCGGGCACGCTGTCGTAGTGGGCCATGATCGCCAGCGGCGGCGATGTCCGGTCGCGACCAGGGAGGACGCCGATCAGCGTCTCGACCGAGCCGCCTTCCAGGCGGCGCCCGTCCGAGACCCTGTAGAGGACGTCGTCGCGGCGCACGCGCGCCGCGAGACCGAGCGCCGCCATCCGGCCGACAAGCGCCTCGCGCACGGCCTGATTGGCCGGCGAGCCTGTGGGGTGGGGCCGGCGCGCCACGAGCCGCACGTCGGCCATGGCGCGGGTCGCGGAGAAATAGGCGGGCGGCGCAGTCGCGGGGGCGGGGTCTCCCACGCGCATTTCTCGCCAGGCGAGCAGCAGGCCCATGAGCAGGGCCAGAACGAGCGCGATCGACCGTCCCACGCCTGCTCCCTTGCCGAACCTTGCGTCAGGTTAGCGCAAGGCCCGTCGCAAATGAAAACGCCCGCCGAGCCGGCGGGCGGTTCCAACTCTCCTCAGGATGCGGCTGTCAGGCCGCGACTTCGGACTCGTGCGGGTCGCGCAGCACGTAGCCGCGGCCCCAGACAGTCTCGATGTGGTGCTTGCCGTCGGCCGCGGCCGCCAGCTTCTTGCGCAGCTTGCAGATGAAGACGTCGATGATCTTCAGCTCGGGCTCGTCCATGCCGCCGTACAGGTGGTTCAGGAACATCTCCTTGGTGAGGGTCGTACCCTTCCGCAGGGAGAGCAGCTCGAGCATCTGGTATTCTTTGCCCGTCAGATGCACGCGGATGCCGTTCACCTCGACCGTCTTGGCGTCGAGATTGACCACGATGTCGCCGGTGCGGATCACCGATTGGGCGTGGCCCTTCGAGCGGCGCACCACCGCGTGGATCCGCGCCACCAGCTCGTCCTTGTGGAACGGCTTGGTCATGTAGTCGTCGGCGCCGCCGGAGAAGGTCTTGACCTTGGTGTCGATCTCGGCCGTGCCCGACAGGATCATGATCGGCGTATTGATCTTGCCGACCCGCAGGGTGCGCAGGACGTCCATCCCGCTCATGTCCGGCAGGTTCAGATCGAGCAGGATCAGGTCGTAGTCGTAGATCTTGCCCAGATCCACGCCTTCCTCGCCCAAATCCGTGGTGTAGACGTTGAAACCTTCGGACTTGAGCATCAGCTCGATGCTTTGCGCAGTGGCGCTGTCGTCCTCGATCAACAGTACGCGCATAAGCTTCTCCTACAGCGTCCCCGTTAGCGTTTGGATTCTGTCTGAATCCACCCAGAACCTCGTCGCTAACCTGCGCGAAAGGTCATTTAAGACTGGTTAACGGAAACCTTCCCCCGACAGAGATTTCGTTAAGCTGATTTGAGTCGCCCCCGCAAGCCGGGCGGCCGGATGTCGCGGAATGTGGCGTGTTGAATCTTTTGTGAGTGGACGGCGCGCGCGAAGCAGGGGTGAGCATGTGCGCCCGCACCCGTTGCGCGCGGGCGCACGCGCAACTGGATAAGGGCGATTCCGCCACACCTGAGGCATGGTTAGGGGGCGGCGGAAAAGGGACGCCCGATCTTCACCACTGGTTAAGCCGCTCCACCCGACTCTGCGCGCCGGAGCGGGGGCGTTTCCGTTGCAAAGTCTGGTGGCCGCGGTCGAGCGGCTGGATCCTCTGACGGTGTCCGGCCGGGTGGCCGCGGTGAACGGGCTTCTCATCGAGGCTCGCGGCGGGCTGTCGCGCCTGGCGGTCGGCGCGCGCGCCGAGATCGCCCGGATCGGCGAGCGTCCGCTCGCCGCCGAGGTGGTGGGGTTCCGCGAGACCCGCGCCCTGTTGATGCCGTTCGGCGCCGTCGAGGGCGTCGCGCCCGGGGCGGAAATCCGCATCGAGCCGCAGGCGGCCACGGTTCGGCCGACCAAGGCCTGGCTGGGCCGCATTGTCGACGCCTTCGGCGAGCCGATCGACGGCCACGGCCCGCTGCCCAAGGGCCTCGCCGCCTATCCCCTGCGCGCGCCGCCGCCGCCGGCCCACGCCCGCGACCGGGTGGGCGAGCGGCTGGACGTGGGCGTTCGCGCCATGAATGTCTTCACCACCTGTTGCCGCGGCCAGCGGTTGGGCGTGTTCGCGGGCTCCGGCGTCGGCAAGTCCGTGCTGCTCTCCATGCTGGCCAAGAACGCCGACTGCGACGCCGTGGTGGTCGGCCTCATCGGCGAACGCGGCCGCGAGGTGCGCGAGTTCATCGAGGAGACGCTGGGCGAAGAGGGCCTGCGCCGCGCCGTGGTGGTGGTCGCCACCTCCGACGAGCCCGCGCTCAAGCGGCGGCAGGCCGCCTACATGACACTGGCGATCGCCGAGTACCTGCGGGACCAGGATCTGCAGGTGCTCTGCCTGATGGACAGCGTCACCCGCTTCGCCATGGCCCAGCGCGAGATCGGCCTGGCCGCCGGCGAGCCGCCGACCACCAAGGGCTACACGCCGACCGTGTTCACCGAGCTTCCCAAGCTGCTGGAGCGCGCCGGCCCCGGGCCGATCCGGCCCGACGGCACGACCGCAGGGCCGATCACCGGCCTGTTCACGGTCCTGGTCGACGGCGACGATCACAACGAGCCGATCGCCGACGCGGTGCGCGGCATTCTCGACGGCCACATCGTCATGGAGCGCGCCATCGCCGAGCGCGGCCGCTTTCCGGCGATCAATGTGCTGAAGTCGATCAGCCGGACCATGCCGGGCTGCCATCACCCGCATGAGCGCGAGATCGTCAAGGCGGCGCGCCAGTCGCTGTCGGCCTATGCGAACATGGAAGAGTTGATCCGCATCGGCGCCTACCGCGCCGGGGCCGACCCGCAGGTCGACCGCGCCATCCAGCTCAATCCCGACCTTGAAGCCTTCCTGTCCCAGGACAAGGACGAGGCGAGCGGCCTGGACGAATCCTTCGGCCGGCTGAACGATATTCTGCAGAGCGAGGCCGCATGACCGCCAGGTGGGCGCAATCCCTGATCAAGCTCTCCAACTACGAGGTGGAGACGTTGCAGAAGCGGCTGGCCGACATCGCCGACCAGCGCGGCCATGTGGAGATGCGGCTCGCGGTTCTGCAGGCCGAGGGAGAAGCCGAGCAGACCGCCGCCGCCCAGGACCCGACGACCGCCTGGCGTATCGTCGGCTATATGCAGGCGCTCCGCAGCCGCATGGACCTCATCCGACTGGACCTGCACAAGTTGCAATTGGAAGAGCAAGGCGCGCGCGACGCGCTCGCCCAGGCCTTCGAGACCCACAAGAAGTACGAGCAGGTGGTCGAGCAGGCGCAGGTCCTGGCGCTGCGCGAAGCCGGCCGCCGCGAGACGGCGCAGATGGACGAACTCGGCCTGCGCAAGGTGGCCGCCGCGCGGTAGGCCGTCAGCCGGCTGGCCGGTTCTGGACAGGGCTGGACCGCTCCGCTGTTATGCTCCCCGAGGAAACGTAACGATGGGGAGCACGATGGGACTCGACTATCTCTCGGTCGCCGAGGCGCGCGATCTGCCGGGGCTGCGACTGGTGCTGAGCGCGAACGTGCCCGGCCCCTGGGGGGAATCCGCCAAGGCGGTTTTCAGAGCCCGCAACGTGCCCTTCGTGCCGGTGCGCCAGGAGGTCCTGCAGCCGAACGAGGAGCTTGTCGCCTGGACGGGCATCCGCAATGCGCCGGTCGCCGTCTACAACGACGAACCGCCCCAGACCGGATGGCTTGAGATCGTGCTGATGGCCGAACGGCTGGGATCAGGGCCGTCGCTGCTGCCTGACGATCCCCTCGATCGCGCCCTGGCGATGGGCATCTCCAGCGAGATCTGCAGCCCGGGCGGCCTGGGCTGGACGCGCCGGCTCGAGATGATGCTGCCGCACGACAATGAGAGCTGGACCGACAACATCCGGCGTGGCTACGGCCTCAGCCGCGAGGCCGTGGACCAGGCGCCGGACCGGATCGCCTCGATCCTGAAGGGCCTGTCGAAGCAGCTCCGGCTTCAGCGCGAGCGCGGCCTGGAGTACCTCGTCGGATCGCGGCTCAGCGCCTGCGACATCCATTGGGCGTGCTTCTCCTACATGGTCGCCTCACTGTCGGAGGCGAACTGCCCGATGCCAGCGACCATGCGCCGCCTCTACGACGCCGTCAGCGATCACACGAGGGCCGTGCTCGACCCGGAACTCGTCCGCCACCGCGACATGGTGCTGGAACGCCACGTCGGACTGCCGCTGTCGTTCTGAGGGACTTGAGACTTCCTCTCCCGGCCTGCCGGGAGAGGAAGTCTCAGCGGCCGGCTTTAGCCTTCTCGGCTTCCATCTCCTCGCGGAGCGCCGACAGGTCTTCGCTGATCTTGAAGATGGCGACGTAGAATTCGCAGAACGACCGCCACAGGAGAAGCAGGGCCGCCATGGCGAGCAGGCCCACGACGACCACGGGGATCGCCATCAACAGCCCCCAGGGGAAGGGATCGCGCAGCGCCACGCCCACGGCCGCGCCGATGAAGCCGAACACGCCGACGGCGATGATCGCCAGACCCGCCCAATAGATCAGGTGGACGACCGTGTTGGTCATCAACCGCTCGAAGGTGAGCATGTCCCAGATCAGGGCGGCGCCCGGGCCTTGCGGTCTGTTCAGTGGTCGCGGCATCCGTGTCCCAACAAAACCGGAGCTGTCCTCGCCCCCGCAGGTGAACCGCTACCAGCGCCCGGCTTTCGCCGCAACACGCCCGAGGTCGCGGCCGCCTCAGATGCTCCCCGCTTCGCGGCGGAGCATCTCGCTAGATCTGCCCCACGGTCTTCAGGCGGGCCTTCGGGTGTATTTCGCTCTGGCTCATCACCGTGGTCTGGCCGCGGAAGCGCTCGATGATGGAGCGGACGTAGGGTCGGACGCCGGGGCTGGTCAGCATCACCGGGTTCTCGCCGGCCATCGCCGCGCGTTCGAAGGCCTCGCGCACGCCGCGGATGAAATCCTGCAGCCGTGACGGGGCGAGCGCCAGCTGCTTCTCCTCGCCTGCGCCGACGAGGGCCTCGGCGAAGGCCATCTCCCACTCCGGCGACAGGGTGACGATCGGCAGCGTGCCGTCGTCGCCGCGGTTGGCGAAGCAGAGCTGGCGGGCGAGCCGGGTGCGGACCTGCTCGACCAGGTGGGTGACGGAGGTGGTGTGCGGCGCGGCCTCGCCGATCCCCTCGAGGATGGCCGGCAGGTCGCGGATCGAGACCCGCTCGCGCAGCAGGCTCTGCAGCACGCGCTGGACGGTGGTTGCGGTGACCATGCTGGGGATCAGGTCGTCGGCCAGCTTCTTCTGGTCGGGGCCGAGCTCCTTCAGGAGCTTCTGCATCTCCGCATAGGAGAGCAGGTCGGGCATGCTCTCCTTGAGGATCTCGGTCAGGTGGGTGGTGAGCACCGTCGCCGGATCGACCACGGTGTAGCCGCGGAAGGTCGCCTCTTCTCGGAGCGCGTCGTCGATCCAGGTGGCGGGCAGGCCGAAGGCCGGCTCGCGCATGTGTTCGCCGGGCAGCTCCACCTGGCCGCCGCGCGGGTCCATGGCCATCAGGTGTCCCAGCCGCACCTCGCCCTGGCCGGATTCCATCTCCTTGATGCGGATGCAGTAGCCTTGGCTGGGCAGGCGCATGTTGTCGAGGATCCGCACCGCCGGCATGATGAAGCCGAAGTCCGCCGCCAGGGTTCGCCGCAGCGCCTTGATCTGATCGGTGAGCCGGCGGCCTTCGAGGTCGTTGATCAGGCCCAGCAGGCCGTAGCCTAGCTCGATCTTGATCTCGTCGATCGCCAAGCTGGCGGCGATCGGCTCCTCTTCCGGCTCGGCGTTCGCCTGGTCGGTGGCGATGGTGACCGCGGGCTCGGCGGCGCCTTGCGCGCGGCGCCAGGCTAGCGTTCCGGCGCCCGCCGCGATCGCGGCGAACGGGATGATCGGCATGCCCGGCATCAGCGCCAGCACGCCCGAGGCGGCCGAGACCATGCCCAGGCTGATCGGGTTCATCGCCAGCTGGGCGACCAGGGCCTTGTCGGCCGAACCCTCGACGCCGGACTTCGAGACCAGGAAGCCCGCGGCGATGGAGATGATCAGCGCCGGGATCTGGCTGACCAGGCCGTCGCCGATGGTCATGATGGTGTAGGTGGAGAAGGCTTGGCCGACCGGCACCTTGTGCTGGATCACGCCGATCAGGATGCCGCCGATCACATTGATAGCGACGATCACCAGGCCCGCGACCGCATCGCCGCGCACGAACTTGGAGGCGCCGTCCATGGCCCCGAAGAAGGTCGATTCCTGCTCCAGCTCCTTGCGCCGCTTCTTGGCCTCATCCTGGTCGATCAGGCCCGACGAGAGATCGGCGTCGATCGCCATCTGCTTGCCGGGCATGGAGTCCAGGGTGAAGCGGGCCGCGACCTCGGCGATCCGGCTGGACCCCTTGGTGATTACCACGAAGTTCACCACCACCAGGATGGCGAAGACGATCACGCCGATGACGAAGTTGCCGCCCATCATCAGCTTGCCGAAGGCCTCGATGACCTTGCCGGCGCCGTGCGCGCCTTCGTGGCCGTGGCCGAGGATCAGCCGGGTCGAGGCGATGTTGAGCCCGAGCCGGTAGAGGGTCGCCACCAGCAGCACCGTCGGGAAGCTGGTGAAGTCGAGCGGCCGCTTCATCATCAGGGCCGTCATCAGGATCAGGATCGCGCTGGCGATGGAGATCGAGAGGAAGACGTCCAGCAGGAAGGCCGGCACCGGCAGGATCAGGAGGACGACGATGCCGACGACGCCCAGCGCCAGCGCCACATCGCCCCGCGCCACCCAGCCCCACACCTCCCGAGGCGTGGGCGGCGCGCCCTTCAGGCCGGGGAGAGAGATGTCAGCCATGCGTCAGCTCCTCCACCGCGAAGCGGGGGAGGTGGATCGGCGCGAATGCGCTGAGACGGAGGGGGCGTTCAGACACCGGCCGAACGCCCCCTCAGTCGCTTCGCGACAGCTCCCCCGGATGCGGGGGAGCAGCGATCCGGGCGGCCTCACGCTGCGCTCGCGCCCATCTGCGGAGCCGGCACGGAGACGCCGGCTTCGGAATATTCCTTCAGCTTGTTGCGCAGGGTGCGGATCGAGATGCCGAGGATGTTGGCCGCATGCGTGCGGTTGCCGAGGCAGTGGGTGAGCGTGTCGAGGATCAGTTGCTGCTCCATCTCGGCCACGGTCTGGCCGACGAAGGCGCGGGTGGCGGTCTCGGCGGCGAAGGAGGCGGCTTGGGCGGTCCGCACGTGCGGGTCGGCGGCGGCCAGCGGCTGGCCGTCTGGCAGGCGGATGGCGCCTTCCTCGATCTCCGGGCCGCTCGCCAGCAGCACCGCCCGGTGCATGGCGTTCTCCAGCTCGCGGACGTTGCCCGGCCAGCGGTGGGCGACGAGCCGGCGGCGGGCCTCGCCCGAGAGCGGCCGTTCGGGCGCCCCGTTCGCGGTGGCGTACTTGCGCACGAAGTACTCGGCCAGCGCGATGATGTCGCCGGGCCGTTCGCGCAGCGCCGGCAGCTTCAGGTTCACGACGTTCAGGCGGTAGAGGAGATCCTCGCGGAATGTCCCTTCCTTGACCGCCTGAGCGAGGTCGCGGTTGGAGGTGGCGAGGATGCGGATGTCGACCTTGACCGGCTTGGCCCCGCCGACCCGGTCGATCTCCCGCTCCTGGATGGCGCGCAGCAGCTTGGCTTGCAGGCGGGCGTCCATCTCTGAGATCTCGTCCAGCAGCAGGGTGCCGCCGTTGGCCTCCTCGAACTTGCCGATGCGACGGGCGACGGCGCCGGTGAAGGCGCCCTTCTCGTGGCCGAACAGCTCGCTTTCCAGCAGGTTCTCGGGGATCGCCGCGCAGTTGACGCTGATGAACGGCTTCTGCGCCCGGCGCGACTTCTGGTGCACGTAGCGGGCGATGACTTCCTTGCCGACGCCGCTTTCGCCGGTGATCAGGATCGAGGCGTCGGAGGCGGCGATCTGGTCGGCGAGGCCCAGCACCGCGAGCATGCCGGGGTCCTTGACGACCATCGGCCGGTTGTCGTCGGCCACCGCCGCCAGCACCGCGGCGATCAGCTCGGCCTCGGGGGGCAGGGGGATGAACTCCTTGGCCCCGGCCTTGATCGCCGCCGCCGCGCCGGCCGCGTCGGCGGCCACGCCGCAGGCCACCACCGGCACCCGGATCCGCTCGGCCTCGTTGGCGGCGATCAGCGCGCGGATGTCGAGCTGGTAGTCGACCATCAGGAGGTCCGCGCCCTGGCCCGCGCGCAGGGCGTGGGTGGCGGCCTCGATGGATTCGACGTGGCTCACCTTGGCGCCCGCGCCCATCGCCATCCTGACCGCGCTGGAGAGTTGCCCGTTCAGTTTTCCGACGACCAGAAGTCTCATGGTCCCGTCTCCTTGCTTCCCGCGCCGGCGGCCTTACGCCTGCGCGTCGCCGTCCTTGATGATTTCGGTCATGGTCACGCCGAGGCGTTCGTCGACGATGACGACCTCGCCCCGCGCCACCAGGCGATTGTTCACATAGATGTCGATGGCCTCGCCGACCTTGCGGTCGAGCTCGAGCACGCTGCCCTGCGATAGCTGCAGCAACTGGGCGACCGACAGGTGCGCCCGGCCCAGCACCGCCGAGATGTTGACCGGTACGTCGAAGACCGGGGCCAGGTCGCCTGCGGTCTTGTCCTCCTCGTGCGGCGTGTCGGGCAGGCCGCCGTCGGAGAATTCGTCCAGCTTCAGGTCGTTCTCGGACATGTCTAGTGTTCCGCCATGGAGGTCAGCCTTCGCCGCCGAGGTTGAGGGCTTCGCCGTGCAGCCCTTCGGCCGCCAGCGCCGCGTGCAGGGCTTCGGCGACGCGCTCGGAGGCCGCGAGCGGATCGAAGCTCGCCGAGCCGTCGCCAAAATCGAGGATGAAGGCATGGCTGCCGAGGCTTGGGTCTGTCCGCACCTGGATCGCGCCCGGATAGCCGATGCGCTGGCCGACCTCCTCGAGCTGCTCCTGCAGCCGGTCGGCCAGTTCGGGCGCGGCCGCCACGATCAGCCGCGGCGCAGCCTCGATCTCCCGGGACAGCGCCTCGAAGGCGGCCTGCACCGGGGCCTCGGGGAAGTTGCCCAGCGCTGCGCCTGCGATCGCGCGCCCGCAGGCCAGCGCCAGTTCGGTCGAGGCGACCCGGTGCTCGTGGGCGACACCGGCGAGCGCCGGCAGCGCATGGCTGCAGGCCCGCGCGATCTCGGAAAGCGCCGCCATCTGCTGGGCGGTGATGCTGGTGATCGCGGTGCGCTCGCCCTCGGCGCGCGCCTGCTCGCGGATGGTCTCGACCTCCTCGGGCGTGAAGCTGCGCTTGGGCCGGGGGGCCGCATAGGCCACCTCGCCCTGGGCGTCGAACTCGGTGTCGAAGGCGAATTTCTGGGGCTGACCGGACATCAGTAGACGAACTCGTCTTCACCACTGGCGCCGGCCAGCATGATCTCGCCCTTGGCCGCCAGGTCCTTGGCTACCTGCACCATGGCCATTTGCGCCGCGTCGACGTCGCGCAGCCTGACCGGCCCCATGGTCTCCATGTCCTCGCGCATGATCTTGGCGGCGCGCTCGCTCATGTTGGAGAAGAACATCTCGCGCAGGGCGTCCGAGGCGCCTTTCAGCGCTAGCGCCAGCTGGTCCTTCTCGACCGCACGCAGCAGGGTCTGCACGCCGCCCGGGTCGAGCTTGCCCAGGTCCTCGAAGACGAACATCAGCGCCCGGATGCGCTCGGCGGATTCGCGGTTGCGCTCCTCGAGGGCGGTGATGAAGCGCGCTTCGGTCTGCCGGTCGAAGGCGTTGAAGATGTCGGCCATCAGCTCGTGGCTGTCGCGCTTGGAGGTGCGCGCCAGGTTCGACATGAACTCGTTGCGCAGGGTCTGCTCGATCTTGTCGAGGATGTCGCGCTGCACCGGCTCCATGCGCAGCATGCGGGTGACGCATTCCAGCGCGAAGTCCTCGGGCAGAGCCGCCAGCACGCGGGAGGCGTGCTCGGGACGGATCTTCGAGAGCACGACGGCGACGGTCTGCGGGTATTCGTTCTTCAGATAGTTGGCGAGGACGGACTCGTTCACGTTGCCGAGCTTGTCCCACATGGTGCGACCCGCCGGCCCGCGGATCTCCTCCATCAGCTGGTCGACCTTCTCCGGCGGCATGATCGCCGTGAGCAGCTTCTGGGTCTGCTCGAAGGACCCCATGATCGCCCCGGCGCCCGACATGCCGGAGACGAACTCGACCAGCAGGTCCTCGACGACCGCGGAGTGGACGGTGCCGAGGCTCGCCATCGCCTGGGAGATCTCCTTGATCTCCTCCTCGTCCAGCGCCTGCCAGACCTGGGCGTGCTCTTCGCCCAGCGACAGTAGCACGACGGCGGCCTTCTCCGGGCCGGTCAGTTTGGTGGCGTCGACGATCGCCTTCTTGTTGTTGGCGAGGGCGGGCGGCTTCATGATTCATGCAGCCAGTTGCGGAGGATCGCGACGGACTCCTCCGGGTGCCGCTCGACGAACTCCGCGACGCGCTTGACCGAGCTGGCCTTTACCTGGCCCTCGATGCGGGCGATGTCGATCTTCTGGTCGAACTCGCCGCCGGTGGGGCCTGGCAGGGCGAGCTGCCCGGTCGCAGGGTCGACCGAGAGCTGGATCGGCTGGCCGTCGGCGGTTGTCGCCAGGCGCGTCACCGACTGGCCGGGCAGCATGGCGAGGCCCGCCTCCAAGCCGCCGCTGCGCGCCCCGCCCGCGCCGCCGCCGCCGCTCAGCAGGGGCTTCAGGATGAAGAGGATCATAAGCACGGCGACCACCGCCAGCACCGCGAGTTCGCCCGCGCGCATGACGTCGTTCTTGTCGAAGCCCATCAACGGATTGGCCGCGGTGACGCCTTCCTGGTCGTCGGCGGAAGGGAAGCGCACGTTGGCCACGGTGATCTGGTCGCCGCGATCCGAATTGAAGCCCACCGCCGAGCGCACCAGCTGCTCGATCTGCTGCATCTCCTGAGCGCTGCGGGGGGTGTAGGCGCCGGGCTTGCCGTCCTTGCCGGGCGCGGTGATCCCGTCGACGGCCACGGCGACCGACAACCGCTTGACGTCGCCCGGGCTCTGCACCTCGGTGCGGGTGGTGCGCGAGATCTCGTAATTGGTGGTGCTCTCCTGCCGGCCGCTGGCCGAGGAGTTGTTGGCGACGTTGGGGCCTGCGCCGCCCGGAATGTTCGAAGTCGCCGAGACCTGGCCGTTGGCGTCCTGGTCGTTCTGGCGGGAGTTCTCGTCGGTGGTGGATTCGGACCGGACGACCTGCCCGTCGGGGTCGTAGGTCTCCTGCTGGACGGTGATCTGGCTGAGCTGCAGGTCGGCGGTCACGTTGACCCGCGCCTTTCCGGGGCCCACCACGCCTTCGACCAGCGACTTCACCTGCTTGGCGATCCGCTGCTCGACGTCGGACTTTCGGCTGTCGGATTCCGCCGCCAGCCCCTGCTCGCCGCCAGACAGGGTCTTGGCGTGCTGGTCGACGACGGTGACGCGGTCCGGCTTGAGGCTCGGGACGGCGCCGGCGACCAGGTTCTGGATCGCCCGCACCTGGTCGGGCGAGGGTTCGCGGCCGCCGACGTGGATGTTGACTGAGGCCGACGGCTGCTCGGCTTCCTCCTCGAACAGCTGTCGCTTGGGCAGCACCAGGTGGACGCGGACCGAGGTCACCCCATCGAGCCCCTGGATCGTCCGGGCGAGCTCGCCTTCCAGGGCCCGCTGGCGATTGAGCTGCTGGACGAAGTCGGTCTGGCCGAGCGCGCTGGCGTTGTCGAAGATCTCGTAGCCGACCGACCCGGTGGTCGGCAGGCCTTTGGAGGACAGCATAAGCCGGGTGGAAGCGACCTCGTCGCGCGGCACCATGATGGTCGAGCCGTCGCCCTTGACCTCGTACTTGACCCCGGCCTGGTCCAGAGCCTGGGTGATGCTGCCGGCTTCCTTGAGGTCGAGGTTCGCGTAGAGCAGGGCCTTGGGCTCACCGAGGTTCATGGTCACGGCGACGAGCGCCGCGGCCACGCCGGCGCCGACGCCGAGCAGGGCGACGAGGCGTCCGATCCCGAACCTCTGAACAGCCGCCAGCAGCTTACTCAACGCAGGCGTCCTTCCCCCATAAAGGCGTCGCGTCAGGCGTGCCCCCGCCCGTTGCTAGGCAGGAATTACCCAGCCGATGGTAAACGGCCCCTTAAGATCCGTTAAAGAGCTTCACCATCGGCCCATGGGAGACGGTGGAAACTTAGCGTGCTCAACAGGTTGTCGCGGAATGTCGCACTGGGCTGGAAAGTCTGCAGGTCCGCTCCGCAAGATCGTGGCGCGAGTGTTTTTTGCGCCCCCGTCCGCATCCGCTCAGGCCGCAGGTGAGCCAGTCCGCCGCAGCGTTTCTAGGCCTCGCCTGGGGTAACGACTTGCCCGCCGGATCGGGGAACGCGCTCAGGTCCAGTGCATTCGCCTGACGCGTGCGACGGCCTCGTCTCGCGCGATTTGAAGAGGTTGCGTCTACTTGAACGACTTAGCGACCGGGGATCTCGTCGAGTGCGTCGATGACACCCCCAGCCGTCCCGAGAGCCAGATCATGCCCGACCTCGGGGCGCTCTACACGATCACCGGCGTTCGGCCGGTCGACGGCGGGCGCAGCGTGCGCCTCAAGGAACTGACGCCGAGCTGCCACTTGGGCGGGCTCTGCGCCTGCGGCGACTGCGGCTGGGACGCCGGCCGGTTCCGCAAGGTGTACCGGCCGGGTCCAGCACTGATGGCGATGCTATGGGCTCCGATCACGGAAGACGCCTGACCCGAGCCCAGGTGGTCACTGCCGCGCCATGGCCGCTTTGAGGTAGGCCTTGATGGTTTCCTCCTTGTCCTCCATCGCCTGGCCGGTCAGGTCGACCAGCACCTTCCTGACGGCGCCGGTGAACGCGAACGGCGGCGTGTAGTCCGTCATCACCGGCGATCCGGCGTCGGAGCCGACGCAGACGCCGGCCGAGAGGCCCAGCGTCAGCGGAATGGTGACCGGCAAATCACCGCTGCCGACCGTCTTGCCGTCGACAAGCAGCTTGATGTTCGCCGGCGCGCCCTTGCCCTTGGCGATATCCGGCTTGCCGGTCGGATGCGACTCGAAGCTGAAGACGTGCTCGCCCTCCGGAATCCTGCTGTCGGACTGCACCTTGAAGCGCTGGTCGGCGACGTAGTTGTAGCCGTAGGTCAGCCGGCCGTCCTGGATATAGAAGGCGAACCCACCGTCGTTGCCGCCCATTGAGAACAGGCAACCCTCCGCGCCCGCCGGCACGCTGACGTGGACCGAAACCGAGTGCGGGGCGTTGAGCAGCCGAGGCGCGGCGTTCGTCGGCACGACCTGGGTGCCGGGGTAATAGACGTACGTCTTGCGGTCGGCGGCTATCTGCGGCCGGGGGTCCCCGAACCGTAGAGTGCCGCGGCTGTCGATTGGCAGCACCGCGTACTTGCCCGCCTCGACGTACCACATGCCGATCATGGCGATCAGCCGGTCGTGTTCCTTCTCGGCAAGGTTGTTGGTTTCGGCGCAATCCTCCCTGAGATTGTACAGCTCCCAACCGTGCGCATCGAGCTCGGTGAGCTTGTCGTAGTCGATCGGCGCGCCGAACTGCAGGCCGGATTCGACGAACGACGTCCCGGGCCAGGGGCACACGGCCCGCCAGCCGTCGTGGTAGAGCGACCGGTGGCCGAACATCTCGAAGTACTGGGTGACGTGCCGCGCCGGCGCCTTGGCGTCATCGAACGACGACCTCAGGCTGAAGCCTTGGATCGGCGACTGCCTGACGCCGCGGATGTGCATGGGCGGCTCGATCTGCAGCGCATCCAGGACGGTCGGGACCATGTCGATGGCGTGGGCGTACTGGCTGCGGACCTCGCCCCTGGTCTTGATGCCCTTTGGCCAGCAGACGATGAACGGATCGGCCGTGCCGCCGCGGTAGGTCTCGCGCTTCCATCGGCGGAACGGCGTGTTGCCGGCGTGGGTCCAGCCCCACGGATAGTGGTTGAAGTACTTCGGCCCGCCGATGTCGTCGATCGCCGCCAGGTTCTGCTGCAAGTCGTCGGGGACGTTGTTGAAGAATTTTGTTTCGTTGACCGACCCATGGGGCCCGCCCTCGGCGCTGGCGCCGTTGTCGGAAATCACCATGATCAGGGTGTTCTCGTATTCGCCGATCTCCTTCAGGAAGGCGATCAATTTGCCGATGTAGTGGTCGGTGTGCTCGAGAAAGCCGGCGAACACCTCCATCATCCGCGCGTAGAGTTTGCGCTCGTCCGCTGGAAGCTTGTCCCAGGCCTGCACGTCGGGATCATGCTGCGAGAGCTGCGTGTTCGCCGGGATCACCCCCAGCTCTTTCTGCCTGGCGAACACCTTTTGGCGATAGGCGTCCCAGCCGTCGTCGAACGTGCCCTTGTAGCGGTCGGCCCATTCCTTCGGGACGTGGTGCGGCGCGTGCATGGCGCCGGTGCAGAAGTACATGAAGAACGGCTTTTCCGGCGCGACCTGCTTTGCGTCGGCGATCATCGCCTTTGCTTTCTCCACTAGGTCCGACGTGAGGTGATAGCCCTCTTCCGGGGTCTTCTCCGGTTCGACCTGCGTGTTGTCGCGCACCAGTTCCGGGTAGTACTGGTGCGTGTCGCCGCCGAGGAAGCCGTAGTAGCGCTCGAAGCCGCGCCCCAGCGGCCAGCGATCATAGGGCCCGGCGCCGGAGGTCGCCTCGGACGGCGTCAGGTGCCACTTGCCGATCGCGTAGGTGTTGTAGCCCTCCTGCAGCAGGATCTCCGACAGCATCCCGTTCTCGAACGGCATATAGCCGTTGCCGCCTGGATAGCCCGTCGCCCCCTCGGTGATGCAGGACATCGCGTTGGAGTGATGGTTGCGCCCGGTGATCATGCAGGACCGCGAGGGCGAGCAAAGCGCCGTCGTGTGCATGTTGGCGTAGCGCAGGCCCTCGCCCGCGAGGGCGTCGAGGTTGGGCGTCCGGATCGGGCTGCCGTAGCAGCCGAGGTGGCCGAATCCGGTGTCGTCGAGCACGATGAACAGCACGTTCGGCGCGCCCGCCTTGGCTCGGTTGGGCTCCGGCCAGGCCGGCGTGGAGACGTCGAAGGTGCGGCCAATCACGCCGGGAAAGGCCTGGCCGGGCTTGTACTCGTCGAGCGGCATGGTGGACTCCTGCCTGGTGATGCGCCCGCCCGCCGAAGCCGTCGGCGCAGCGGACAGGAGGGCGGCCACCCTCCGTGTCCGCTCGTGCGAAGGCTATCAGGCGTTGTCCTGAGGGCGGAGACGGTCGTTCCTGGCTATACCCGAGGAACGTCGGTCCTAACCTGACGTTCGGCAGTCGCGCCCCACGCATCGAGGGTGGGGCGCGTGCACAGGAGCGGAACGCGCAAGATGCCCGACGCGAGGCGGTCGTCCCCCGCAGCCACCATCGAGCGTGAGGCGCCCGGCCATGCGGCGCTGCTGATCATCGACATGATCAACGACATGGACTTTCCGAGTGGGCCGCAGATGCTCGACGCAACCCACGCGGCGGCGGACCGGATCCTGGCGCTGCGGGCTGCGGCGGAGGCCCGCGACGTGCCGGTGGTCTATGTGAACGACAACTACGGGCAATGGCACTCCGAGCGCTCGCGCCTGGTGGAGCACTGCATGCGGCCGGGCGCGCCGGGCCGCGAGCTGGTGGCCAGGCTCGCGCCGCGCGAGGCGGACTTCTTCGTCATCAAGCCCATGCACTCGGGCTTCTATTCGACGAACCTGCCGGTGCTGCTGCCGAAACTGGGCGCCTCGCGGGTGATCCTGACGGGGATCGCGAGCGACATCTGCGTGCTGTTCACCGCCGCCGACGCCCACATGCGCGATTACGAGATCTGGACGCCGCGCGACTGCGTCGCCGCCGCCTCGCCGGAACGGACCGACTGGGCGCTCGACATCATGGAGACGACCATGCGCGCCGAAACCCGGCCTACGACGGAGCTTGCGCTCGAGGCGTGGCTCAAACGATAGAAAAGTCCCGCTCATCCCGCGAAAGCCGGAATCAGCTTGGATCCCGGCTTCCGCCGGGATGAGCGGAGTAAAGGATGGTTCTTCGCCTGAGCCAGCGGTTGGCGGCGAAGACGATCAGGGCCCAAGCGGCCCCGAGGCACCAGCCGGCGACGACGTCCGACGGCCAATGGACGCCCAGATAGACGCGGGTGACCCCGATGGTGACGGACAGCAGCGTCATGAAGCCCATGATGAAAGTCCGGCCGAGCGGCCGCGGATCGGTTTCCGCCAGCATCACGCCGAGCGTCAGATAGATGGCCGCCGCGCTCATCGCGTGACCGCTCGGGAAGCTGGCGCTGGAGACCTCGACAAGGTGGGGGACGACGTCGGGCCGGGCGCGGTGGAACACGCTCTTCAACGCCGAATTGATCAGCGCCGAGCCGGCCAGGGACACCGCGATCCAGCCCGCTTCCGCGCGCCGACGGCGCATCAGCAGATACACCACGCCGGCGACTCCGAACATCCAGAGCAGGGTGAAGCCGCCCAGCGCGGTGACGTCGCGGGCCGATTGCAGCAGCCAGGCGGGCCCGATCGGCCGCGTCAGGTCGGCCGGCTCGCGCAAGGCCAGGAGAATGGCCCGGTCGGAGGCGAAGACGTCGCCCTCCAGGATCTCCTCGGCGATGTGCAGGGCGAGGCCGACAGTCCCGACGAGCAGCAGGATCAGCGTCGGCCAGAGCCAACGGACGGCGCGTTTGGCCTCGCGGGAGACCTCGGCGGCGGGGGAGGCGTTGTGAGGGTCGGCCATACCTCATCTAACGCGCCTTCCTCCCCCGCGCAGCGGGGGAGGGGGGACCGCCTGCCGACCCCGAGCGAGGAGAGGGTTCTACGCCGCCTTCGCCTGTTCGGCGGGGGCGAGGCGGATCAGGTAGTCGAAGGCCGAAAGCGCGGCCTTGGAGCCTTCGCCCATGGCGATGACGATCTGCTTGTAGGGCGTCGTCGTGGCGTCGCCCGCCGCGAACACGCCAGGCGCCGAGGTGGCGCCGCGAACGTCGGTCTCGATCTCGCCGCGCGGGCTCAGCTGGACCGACGAGCCCTTCAGCCATTCGGTGTTGGGCACGAGGCCGATCTGCACGAACACGCCTTCCAGCTCGACAGTGTGCGCCTCGCCGCTGGCCCGGTCCTTGTAAACCAGGGCCGTGACCTTGGCGCCGTCGCCAAGCACCTCGGTAGTCTGGCCCGAGGTGACGACGGTGACGTTGGGCAGGCTGAAGAGCTTGCGTTGCAGCACCGCGTCGGCGCGCAGCTTGTCGTCGAACTCGATCAGGGTGACGTGCTTGACGATGCCGGCCAGGTCGATGGCCGCCTCGACGCCGCTGTTGCCGCCGCCGATCACCGCCACGCGCTTGCCCTTGAACAGCGGGCCGTCGCAGTGCGGGCAGTAGGCGACGCCCTTGTTGCGGTATTCGTCCTCGCCCGGCACGTTCATCTGCCGCCAGCGCGCACCGGTGGCGAGGATGACCGTCTTGGCGCGTAGCACCGCGCCGCTCTCGAACTCGACCTCGGCCAACTCGCCCGCCTCGGCGGGCGCGCGCAGCGCCGTCGCCTTCTGCAGGTTCATCACGTCGACCTCGTAGTTGGCGACGTGGGCCTCCAGGGCGGTGGCCAGCTTGGGGCCTTCGGTCTCCGGCACGGAGATGAAGTTCTCGATCGACATGGTGTCGAGCACCTGCCCGCCGAACCGCTCGGAAGCGACGCCGGTGAGGATCCCCTTGCGCGCCGCGTAGATGGCCGCCGCTGCGCCGGCGGGCCCGCCGCCGACCACCAGCACGTCGAACACCTCCTTGGCGCGCATCGCCTCGGCGGCGCGATGGGCCGCGCCGGTATCGATCAGGGCGAGCAGCTCCTCCAGGCCCTTGCGGCCCTGGGTGAATTCCTTGCCGTTCAGCAGCACGGTCGGCACCGCCATGACCTGGCGTGCGCTGACTTCCTCCTGGAAGAGCGCGCCGTCGATCGCCGTGTGCCGGATGCGCGGGTTGACCACGCTCATCAGGTTCAGCGCCTGCACGACGTCGGGGCAATTCTGGCAGGAGAGCGAGAAGTAGGTCTCGAAGACGAACTCGCCTTCCAGACCGCGGATCTGCTCGATCACCTCGGGCGCCACCTTCGGCGGGTGGCCGCCGACCTGCAGCAGGGCCAGCACCAGGGAGGTGAACTCGTGGCCCAGCGGGATGCCGGCGAAGGCGACCGCGATGTCCGTGCCCAGGCGGCGGATCTCGAACGAGGGCCGCCGCGTGGCGTCGCCGCTAGCGACAACCGTGATCTTGTCGGTCTGGGCGGCGATGTCGTTCAGCAGCGCCAGGAGTTCGCGCGACTTGGGCGTCTCGTCGAGCGAGGCGACCAGTTCCACAGGCATGACCAGGTTCTGCAGATAGGCCTTCAACTGGGCCTTCAGACCGTCGTCCAACATGGCGGGGCTCCTGAGAAGGGAATTTTGTTTGAAGGAGAGAGGAACGCCCCCTCCGTCTCGGCGCTGGCACGCCGATCCACCTCCCCCGTTTCACGGTGGAGGAGCGGGTCGCTGCTCCCCCGCGTGCGGGGGAGCTGTCGGCGAAAGCCGACTGAGGGGGCGTCCAGAAGGCCTTAGATCTTGCCCACGAGGTCGAGGGACGGGGCGAGGGTCTTCTCGCCTTCTTCCCACTTCGCGGGGCAGACTTCGCCCGGGTGGCTGGTCCAGTACTGCAGCGCCTTGACCTTGCGCAGCAGCTCGGCGGCGTTGCGACCGACGCCTTCCGGGGTGATCTCGACGAGTTGGATCACGCCTTCCGGGTCGATCACGAAGGTGCCGCGGTCGGCGAGACCGACGCCCTGGCGAAGGATTTCGAAGTTGTTCGAGACGTCATGGTTGGGGTCGCCGACCATGAAGTAGTCGATCTTGCCGATCGCCGGCGAGGTGTCGTGCCAGGCCTTGTGGCAGAAGTGGGTGTCGGTCGAGACCGAGAACACCTCGACGCCAATGCCCTGCAGGGTGGCGTAGTTGTCGGCCAGGTCTTCCAACTCGGTCGGGCACACGAAGGTGAAATCCGCCGGATAGAAGAAGACGATCGACCACTTGCCCTTGAGGTCCGCGTCCGAAACGGAGACGAACTTGCCCTGCTTGAAGGCCTGGGCGGTGAACGGCTTCACTGGGGTTCCGATAAGCGACATGGAGAAGTTCAACCTCTTGTGGTTTCGGGGAGACAGGTTCGGAGATAGGGCCTGAGCGGGGGCTTGTCCAATCGATCAGGCGTGAAATTACGATAGATCAATTCTATGACGCTCCCTCTCTCCAAATGGGGAGGGGGCGGGTCTCGCAGCAACCCGCGGCGCGGGCGCGAAGTTGCGGGCTGACAGCCGGTCGTCGCAGGGTGCGTCGGCGGGCCGCTTGCACGACTCGGCTTTCCCTTTAAGGCTGCGCCGCCCATGAGCCAGCCGCCCGGCATCCTGCCCTGCCAGTCCCTCGATGCGCTCATCGCGCAGGGCGCGATCGCGTCCGAGAGCGCGTTCGACGCCGACCAGGTGCAGCCGGCGAGCCTCGATCTTCGTCTGGGAGGGCGGGCGTGGCGGGTGCGGGCCTCCTTCCTGCCGGGCCGCGGGCGCACGGTGGCGGAGCGCATCGGCCAGGTGGCGATGCACGAACTCGACCTCGCCAGGGGCGCGGTGCTGGAGCGCGGCTGCGTCTATATCGCCGAACTGCAGGAGCGGCTCGCCCTGCCGCCCGGGATCTCGGCGCGCGCCAACCCGAAGAGCTCGACGGGCCGGGTCGACGTCTTCGTGCGCCTGCTGTCGGACTCAGGTCCGGCCTTCGACGACGTGGCCGAGGGCTACACGGGCCCGACCTATGTCGAGATCGCGCCGCAGACGTTTTCGGTCCTGGTGCGCCGCGGCACCCGGCTCAACCAGCTGCGCCTCAAGCGCGGCGCGCCGCAGCGGCTGCGCATCGAGAGCGTCGGGGTGGAGCTGGCCGACGGCGCGATCGCCGGCTTCCGCGCCCGCCGCCACGCGCCGGTGGTCGACCTCGACAAGGAGGACGGCCACGACCCGCGCCAGTACTGGGAGCCCTTGATCCCGCAGAACGGCCAACTGCTGCTCGACCCCGGCGAATTCTACATCCTGGCCTCGAAGGAGCCGGTGGAGATCCCGGTGCTGGAGGCCGCCGAGATGACGCCGATCGATCCCTCGGTCGGCGAGTTCCGCGTGCACTACGCCGGCTTCTTCGACCCCGGCTTCGGCACCGACGAGGCGCACGGCAAGGGCTCGCGAGGCGTGCTGGAGGTGCGCAGCCACGAGACGCCCTTCATCCTGGAGGACGGCCAGACCGTGGCCCGGCTGGTCTACGAGCCGCTGACCGAGCGCCCCACCCGGCTCTATGGCGACCTCGGGTCGCATTATCAGCGGCAGGGTCTCAAGCTATCCAAGCACTTCAAGGTTTGGGGCGAGTAGCAGCGCTGCTTCGACGATGGACCCGAGCCTTGCCCGCATGAGGGGCAGGTGTTGAGTCCGCTTCGAAGGGCCGCCTGGGCGGCGGTCGCGCTGATTTGGGGATGGCTGGCCGTGGCCGGGGCGGTGGGGGCCGCTCCGGCCCTCTGGCGCGTCCAGGGCGCGCATAACGAGATCTATCTGTTCGGCACCCTGCATGCGCTGCCGCCGGACCTCGCCTGGCGCACCCGGGCCTACGACGCGGCCTATGCGAAGGCCCGCGTCGTCTGGTTCGAAGCGGGCCTCGACCAGGCCGACCCGCAAACGATCAACCAGCTCCTCGCCCGCTATGGAACCGATCGCAACCGGCCGCTGAGCGGCAAGCTCCCGCCGGCCGCGCTGGCTGAACTGGGGCGGGAGGTGGATGTGAAGAGCATCGACCATCTGCGGCCCTGGGCGGCGGCCATGATGCTGTCGATACGGCCGATGCTGACGCAGGGCGCCAGGGTCGAGGCCGGCGCCGACTTCACCGTCTCCCGCGCCGCCCACGCGCAGGAGAAGACCGTCCGTGCGTTCGAGACACTTGAGGATCAGGCGCGGCTGTTCGCCAGCCTCTCGGAAGCCGCCGAGGTGCGGTATCTGACCGACGTGATCGAGAGACGATCGCCGCAACGCCGCCGCGTCCCTGCGCCGTCGCCGCAGAGCCTGGCGCAGAGCTGGATGAACGGCGACCTGCCGCGCGAGGGGCGCGCTCAGCTGGCCAGCATGCAGGCGGCCAATCCCGACCTCTACGAGGCCCTGATCCGGCGCCGCAACCTGGCCTGGGCGGATGCGCTCGCGCGAGAGCTGGCGGACGGTTCGGAGATCGAGCTGGTCAATGTCGGGGCCCTGCACCTGGTCGGCGACGACGGACTGCCGGCGCTGCTGGCCGCCCGCGGCTTGAGGGTGGAGCGGGTGCAATAGCGGCAGCGCCCACGCCCCCGACCGCGCGGGCCGGGGGCTGGGCGTATATGTCACCAGGCAAGGTGCTACGCCGAGGCTCCCCGAACCCGTCATGTCGGCGCCGGGCCGAGGAGGCCTAGGGCTAACGAATGTTAACTTCGACTTGTTCCCGTGATGGCTCTCTACCGAGCGCAGCGAGAGACGGAGAGGGTTGGGAGAGGCCAGGCGGCTGTCAAGCCGGCGCGACGACCCGCGGCAGGACCTCGTCGATGATCCGGCCCGCCATGGCGACCCGGTCCTTGGCGGTCACCGCGAAGATGAAGTGCCGCGCGCCGGCGTCTAGGAACGCCTGCACGCGGCCGGCCACCTGTTCCACCGTTCCCGACGCCGTCAGCCGGTCGACCAGTTCGTTGAAGTCCTGGCCGTAGGTCGCGCCGAGGTAGGCGGCGGTCTCGGCGCGCGCCTTTTCCCGGTCGTCGTTGACGTTGATGAACAGGAACTCCATCCACTCGAAGCCGGAGAGGTCGCGGCCGTTGTCGGCGGCCATCTGGCGGATCGCCTGGACGGATTCCGTATAGGCGCGGGGCGAGTAGAGATAGGGCATCCACCCGTCGCCCAGCTTGGCGGCGCGCGCCCAGGCCGGCGGCTTGCGGCCGGAGATGACGATCGGCGGGCCCTTGGGCTGGGCGGGAGCCGGATGGATCTTCACCTTCTCCATCGGGAAGAAGCGGCCCTCGTGGGTGACCTCCTCGGCGGTCCACAGGCGGCGGATCAGGGGGATCGCTTCGTTGGTCCGGGCGCCGCGCTCGTTGATCGGCACGCCGCAGGCGCGGAAGTCCTCGGGATACTCGCCGCCGACGCCGATCCCCAGCGTCACCCGACCGCCGGTGACGAGGTCGATGTCGGCGATCTGCTTGGCGACGATCGCCGGCGGATAGAGCGGCAGCAGCAGGATCGAACTGCCGATCCGCACCCGGCGCGACACCGCCGCCAGCTGGCAGAGCCGGTTCATGGCTTCGGGCTGCGGGCGCGGCGCGGCGACATGGCCGCCGGTCCACAGGGAGTCGATCGCGAGAGACTCCATCCGCTCGACTTCATCGCGCGTGCAGTCGGTGATGAAGCCGATCTGGAGGCCGTTCATGCGACGCCGCCGGTCTGCGGTCGACGGAAGATCACGAGTGGCGTGGAGGAAGAGGTCATTCGTGTCATTGCCGAATGATAGCCCTGGGTCCGGCGGCGGCAATGGCGGAGGCTGGCGCGCCCCTCAGCGCCGTCCGAACGGCAGGCCGAAGGTGTAGGCTAGCGAGACGCCGGCGGTGACCTGGTCGCGCGAGCCCAAGGTCCGCACGATCGGGCTGTCGGCGGCCTTGTCGCCCAGCCGCGCGTAGCCGAGGTCCGCGCTCGCCCGCCAGCGGTCGTTGACGTAGTAGGCGAACGCCGCGCGGCCGCCAATGGATCGGGCGCCGCCGGACGGTGCGTAGGCGGCCGTGATCGCCGGGTTCAGCGCCGCCTCCTCGGGCGTGACGCCGAAGTATTTGTCCATGTAGCTATCGCTCGCATAGCTGACCCTCGGCCCGATCGAGGCGTCCCAGCGCCGGGCGGAGTAGACGAGGTCGAAGCCGGCGTCGCCGAGCCATGCCGAGTGTCCGGCGACGCCGCGGCGGGCCTGCAGGTGCAGGCGCAGCCAGTTGGCGGGCCAGACGTCGACGAAACCGCCGACCTCTGCGGCGCGCTTGACCTTGCGCAGCCCGACCAACTCGTCGTCGTTGTCGCGCTTGCTTCTCAACACGACGACCGGCCCCGCCGTCACTCGCCCGGTGTCGATCAGGCCGAAGGTGGCGCCGGGATCGGGCGGGGTGAAGCGGCGCTCGGGGTTGGCCCGCCGCAGGACCAGGGTTGGCGTGACCCGGACCCGCGTGTCGTCCGAGCCTTCCCACTTCGGGCTCGCGCCCAGCCGCGCGCCCAGGTCGACGACCCAGCCCTCGAGCGGCGCGGCCTGCGCGCCGCCGCCTGCAAGAACGCCCGCGACCACCAGCGATGGAAAGATTTTCGACATGCGCACCTGACCTTGCAGGCAACAACACGCGAATGGCGCAGTTGTTCAGACCCCGGGGATGCTCGTCATGGCGCCTGTCCCTCTCCCTGATTTTATTGGCGACCGCGGAGCGGCGCGGATCTTAGGCCTGGTTGGTCAGGATCACCGTCCCGGCGGCCGCGAACATGCCGCCGACGCCCTGGCAGACCGAAACCTTCACGCCCGGGACCTGGGCCGGGGCTACGCCGCGGACCTGGCGCACGCTCTCCTGCAGGGCGAACATGCCGTACATTCCCGAGTGCTGGTAGGAGAGGCCGCCGCCGTTGGTGTTCATCGGCAGCTCGCCGCCCGGCGCGGTGCGCCGCTCGCGGATGAAGTCCTTCGCTTCCCCCGGCTTCACGAAGCCGAGGTCTTCGAGCCCGTAGAAGGGCAGGTGGGCGAAGGCGTCGTAGACCATCAGGTGATCGACATCGGCGTGGCGGATGCCGGCCTGGGCGAAGGCCTCGCGGCTGGCGTTGCGGAAGCCCTCGAAGCTGGTGAAGTCCTCCATCGTCGAGATCATCGGGTTCAGGGAGCTTTCGCCCGTTCCCATCACGTAGACCGGCTTGTTTGGGAAGTCCCTCGCCCGCTCGGCGCTGACCAGGATCAGGGCGCCCCCGGCGTCGCTCCTCACGCAGCACATCGGCTTGGTGAACGGCCAGGCGATCAGCTCCGAATTCAGCACCTCGTCGACTGTGATCGGCTCGCGGTGCATCGCGCGAGGATTCATCGCCGCCCATTCCCGCTGCACGACCACCACCTGGGCGAGATCCTCCTCGGTCATGCCGCGCGCCTTCATGTACCGCAGCGCGGGGATGGTGAAGTTGGAGAAGGCGCCGACGACGCCGTAGGGGGTCTCGAACTGCGCCTGCAGGCCGCTCGGCGTCCAGGGCGCCACCCCGACGCCGGAGCGCCCCGATTCGCCGTGGGTGATCAGCACGGTGCTGCATGCGCCGGCCTCGATCGCGGCCTGGGCGTGGCGGACATGCAGCATGAAGGAGCAGCCGCCGACGCTGGTGTTGTCGCTCCAGCGCGGTTTGATCCCGATGTAGCCGGCCAGTTCGGTGGCCGAGCCGACGGTCGCGTAGCCGTCGATGTCCGACGGCTTCAGGCCGGCGTCGGCCAGGGCGTTGAGGGCCGCGTCCGCATGCAGCCCCAGGACCGACATGTCCGGAACCTTGCCCATGCGGGTGGATTCGGCGGCGCCGACGATCGCGACGGAATTGCGCTTCATGGCCTTAGGCTCGCACTGGCTCGAAGAGGGGCAGGGTGATCGCCTCGCTCTCCTTCCGGAAGACGACCTGCAGCGGCATGTCGAGCTGCAGCGCTTCCGGCGTCTGGGGGCAGCCGACGATGTTGGTCATCATCCGCGGGCCTTCGGCCAATTCGACCACGGCGATCGCGTAGGGCTCGGAGCCCATGTCCGGCCGCGGCCGATAATTGATCACATAGGAATGGAGGCTCGCCTGGCCGCTGGCCGCGAACACCTCGACGGCGCGGCTCCCGCAGCCGGGGCAGAAGGGGCGTGGCGGGAAGTAGGCCTTGGCGCAGTCACGGCAGCGCTGCAGGCGAAGCTCGCCCGCCCGGCAGCCCTCCCAGTAATGAAGGGTCTCGGGCGTGGGCTTTGGCAGTTGTCGGGGCATGATCTTCGCTGTGCTCATGGATTGCAGATATGCGCCGCCCGCGGGGGGCGGCGCCAGTCCTTCGCGCCGCAGCCTTCCTCAATGCGCGGCGGTGATGGCCGGATCACGACGCTGCGGCCCGGCTGTGAAGCAATCGGTCCTTGCCTGGTCGGGGCCGAGCGGTAGCATTCGGCCGACAGCCCCCGCGGCGACGTATCGCCGGGGCAGGAGGGGATCGGCATGCTCGCGCCTGTCGCCGGCCCGGTCGAGCATGGGGAAACGACAGAGGCGCGCTCATGAAGTTGCTGTTCTCCATGCCGCACCTGATGGAAGTGCGCGCGATCACCACGCCATGGGAGCGCTCGGTGACCGGCGCTCAGATGGTTTCGCTCGCCAAATGGGCCGACAGGCTGGGCTACGCGATGATCTCCGTGCCCGAGCACAACGTCATCCCGCGCGAGCATCTCGATCTCTCCGGCGCTTTCCACCTCGCTTCCTATCCGTCGATGGCCTTCTTCGCGGGCGCCACCGAGAGGATCCGGATCAACAGCTGCATCTCGATCCTGCCGCTGCAGAATCCGGTGATCGCCGCCAAGACGCTCTCGACCATGGACTGGCTCTCCAGCGGCCGGGTGACGGCGACCTTCGGCGCAGGCTGGCTCAAGGGCGAGTTCGAAGCCCTCGGCGTCGATTTCCATCAGCGCGGCGCGATGATGGAAGAATACGTCCAGGCGATCATCGAGCTGTGGACCAAGGAAAGCCCTGAGTTCGAGGGCCGGTACGTCAAGTTCCGCAATGTCGCCTTCGAGCCGAAGTGCTTGCAGAGACCGCACCTGCCGATCTGGTTCGGCGGCGACGCCGAGCCGGTGCTGAGGCGGGTCGCCCGCTACGCCAGCGGTTGGCATCCGTTCCTGACGAAGCTCGAGGATTTCCCGGCGCGTATCGACTTCATCAAGTCGCAGCCCGACTACAGCGGCAAGCTGAAGGATATTTACGTCGGCTTCGGCGTCACGCGCCTGGGCGAAGGTCACGTCGCCACCGGTGACGAAAGCGGACGTGCTGGCCAAGGCCGGCAGCAGATCCTGGATCGCCTCGGCTGGTTCAAGGATCTCGGCGTGACCATGAGCTCGGTGCCCATCCCGCCGGTGCGCGGGATCCAGGAGTACTACGACTACAGCCAGTGGATCGCAGAGGACATCATGCCGGCCGTGGCGTGATCAGATTTCGAGGAAGCGAGTTCAGGCAGGTGGAAGACGTTGGGACGGTTCTGATCGCAGGCGCTTCGGGCGTCGTCGGCCATGCGGCCGCGACCCGCTTCACCGCGGCGGGTCACAAGGTGCTCGGCCTGTCGCGTCGCACCCCGGCGCTGCCGGCGCCGGGCGCCGACTATCTGGCGCTCGACCTCCTCGACCGCGACGCCTGCATGGCGGCCGCCGAGGCGCATTTCGCGAACGTGACCCACATCGTCTACGCCGCGGTGAACGAGACGCCCGGCGACCTCATCGCCAGTTGGACCGACAAGGAGCATTCGGCGCGGAACGGCAGGATGATCGAGTACCTGCTTGCTCCGTTCGAGCGGCGTAAGGGGCGGTTGCGCCACGTGTCGATCGTCCACGGCACCAAGGCCTACGGGCTGATGCACTACGATCGCCTTCCCATACCGCTGCGCGAAACCTTGCCGCGCCCGCCGTTCGATGAGTTCTACTTCCGCCAGGAGGACGCCGCGTATGCTTTCGAGCAGAAGACCGGCGTCCCCTGGACCGTGCTGCGTGCGCAGCTCATCGCGGGCGGGGGCGCCGGCGGCAACCTCAACGGCCTGCTCGCGCTCGCCGTCTACGCCGCCTTGCATCGCGCCAAGGGCCAGACGCTGGCGATGCCGATCGCCGCGCAGAAGGACAAGATCTTCGAGATCACAGACGCCGAACTGCTGGGCGACGCCCTGGTCTGGGCCGCACAGGCGCCGGTGGCGCGTAACCGGACCTTCAACGTCACCAACGGCGACGTCGCCAGCTGGCCGGACATTTTTCAGGTGGTCGCCGAATATTTCGGCCTTGAGCTGGAGTCGCCGTCCGAGGTAACGATCGCGGGCAAGATCAACGAGATGGCGGCCGCCTGGGCTCGGCTGGTCGCCGAGCAGGGGCTCGTCGCGCCGTCGGATGTGCACGAGTTCCTGGGCGAGTCCGCCGTGCTGTCGGACTTTTCGATGGAGGGCGCCAAGAGTTGTGTGACCAGCACCATCGCGATCCGCTGCGCCGGCTTCCACACCTATCTCGACTCCGCCGACTGCATGCGGAAGTGGTTCGACCGCTGGCAGGCGGAGAAGCTTCTGCCGCGGCGATGAGCCGGTCCGGTTAGCAGGAGGGGGCGGTTTGAGCGTTCATCATCGGCTTTCGGTCGACGCCATGTGCACCTTTCCCTGGTCGTTCGACCAGGAACTTGCGCTCTGGTCGTCGCTGGGTCTGCACTATGCGGGTCTGTTCGGGCGCAAGCTTCACGACCCGGCCGAAGCGCTGGAGCGGCTCACCGCCGCCGGCATTCGCGCGAGCACCTACATCAGCGCCTCGTTCGATCTCTCGGCGCCGCACACCTGGGACGCGACGCGCGCCACGCAGCGGACCGCGCTCGACCTGATGGCGCGGCATGAGGGCGGTTCGATCTACTTCACGCCCGGCCGGACGACCGGCGCCAGCTGGAACGAGGACCTCGACCGGCTGGCCGACGCGGTCGCGCCGACGGTCGATTACGCCCGCAAGGTCGGCGTCCCCGCCGCCATCGAGCCGTCGCTGCGCACCTCCGTCTCCTTCGTCAACACCTTCCGCGACGCTATCGACGTCGCCGAGCGGACGGGGCTCTCGCTCGTCGCCGATTTCGGCAACATGTGGATGGAGCGTGACTTCAGGGAGGTGCTGGCCCGCGCGCGGCCGCACATCGCCCTGGTTCAGATCTGCGACGTGGTTATCGGCTCGCTCGAGCGCCCCTCGCCAGGCGGCCGGACGCACGTGGGGGAGGGGGAGTTGCCGCTCCGGCGGATGATGCAGGACGTGCTGGACGCCGGTTACAACGGCGTCTTCGACCTTGAGGTCGTCGGCGCCGATTTCACCTCGGGCGCGGGCGCTGCGGATCTGTCGCGCGGGGTCGCCGCCGCGTCCGCCCTGCTTGCCGATCTGGGGATCTGACGCGTTCGCTTGCGATCACGCGCGACGCCTCGCGCGACGCACGAATGTGATGGTGTGGGCCGCGGCGTGGCTTCCCAGCTTGACGAGTGACGTGTTAAGTCCCACTCCTTAATTCATCGTCGGCCCGATCTGCGCCGACGCGCGCGGACAGCAACGAAAACCTGGATGCCGGGACGGACCTGCGCCGCAGGCGCGCCCCATGACATCGCCAAGAGGGGGAAAGTCGTGACGACACGAAAGAACGACAGGAGCCGCGCTGTGAGCCGGCATCTCGTGTTGGTCGCGAGCGCATCCTGCATCGCGCTGCTCGCGTCGGGAGCTTCCGCCCAGACGGCTGACACAGGAAAAACCTTGCCGCCAGCTTGGCCGACGCCCTTCCAAGGCTCCGTTTCGCCCGACCTTGCGCAGTCCCGGCCGGACTACCCTCGGGTGCCGAAAGCGCCCGCGGGCGCCCCGAATGTTCTGGTCGTCCTGATCGACGACCTGGGCTTCGGCGCATCCTCGACCTTCGGCGGGCCCGTGCCGACGCCGAACCTCGACCGTCTGGCGGGGACGGGGCTCAAGTATAACCAGTTCCACACGACGGCGATGTGCTCGCCCACGCGGGCCGCCCTGCTGACCGGGCGCAATTCTCATAATGTCGGGACAGGCACGCTGACGGACTTCAGCGACGGCTACCCCGGCTACAATTCCTTCATGCCCAGGGACGCGACGACGATTGGGCGGATCTTGCGCGACAACGGCTACAACACCGCCTGGTTCGGCAAGGAACACAACATCCCGATCGGTCAGCTTTCCGCCGCCGGGCCGTTCGACCAGTGGCCGACCCAGCAGGGTTTCGACTATTTCTTCGGCTTCATCGGCGCCGACACGGATCAGTGGCATCCGCAGCTGTTCCGGGGCACGTCGCGCGTGCCCGACGGCGACGGCTCGGAGGTTCTCGACAAGCTGATGGCGGACGACGCCATCAACTGGATCCACAACCAGAAGGCGGCCGCCCCGGACAAGCCGTTCTTCATCTACTATGCGCCCGGCATCACCCACGCCCCGCAGCAGGCGCCCGCAGATTGGATCGCCCGCTTCAAGGGCAAGTTCAACCAGGGCTGGGACGCCGTGCGCGAGGAAACCCTGGCGCGGCAGAAGGCGGCGGGCATCGTTCCGCGCGACACCAAGCTCGCGGCCCCGCCATCTTACGTACCCGCCTGGAACACGCTGTCGCCGGACGAAAAGCGGGTGCAGGCCCGCTTCATGGAAGTCTTCGCCGGCGCCCTGGCCCATCAGGACGCGCAGATCGGGCGCATGCTCGACGAGCTGCAACGCATGGGCGAGTTGCAGAACACGCTGGTGATCTTCGTCAACGGTGACAACGGGTCGGACTCCAACGGCGGGCCCGCCGGCAAGCTCACCGAGAGCGCGGAGACGTCGACCAAATCGTCGACCCTGCAGGAGAAGCTGCGGTACATTGACGAATTCGGCAGCGCCAAGATCCAGCAGCTCTACAGCGTAGGCTGGGGGTTCGCGATGGATACGCCGTTCCCCTACTACAAGCAGATCGCTTCGCACCTGGGCGGGACCCGCAACGGGCTGGTCATCTCATGGCCCGCGAAGATCACGCATCCAGGCCTGCGAACCCAGTATCATCACGTGATCGACATCATGCCGACGATCCTGGAAGCGGCGCAGATTTCGGCGCCGGAAGTCGTCGACGGGGTCAAGCAGAAGCCGATCGACGGCGTGAGCATGGAGTATAGTTTCGACGATCCGAAAGCGCCGAGCCACCGGCAGACCCAGTATTTCGAGATGCTCGGCAACCGGGCCATCTACGACCACGGCTGGCTTGCGGCGACCTCGCCCATTCGCAAGCCCTGGGAAATGAGCAGGGGCCCGCAGGCCAACGACAACCTCGCGAACACCTACAAGTGGGAACTCTACAACCTCAGCAAGGACTTCTCGCAGACTCAGGACCTCGCGGCGCGCGAGCCGAAGAAGCTGGAGGAGATGAAGGCGCTGTTCGACGCCGAGGCGAAGAAAAACAACGTCTATCCGCTTGACGACCGCACGGGCTTCAGTCGGTCGGGAGCTATGCGCGCAGCCTACGTCCCTAACCGGAAAACCTTCGTCTACTGGGGCAAGGACATCAGCGTGTCGCAGGATCGCGCGCCCGAGCTGACGAACCGATCGTTCGCGATCGATGCGCAGATCAACACGCCTTCGAACGCCACGGGAGTCATCACCTCGCTCGGGAGCCGCTTCGGCGGGTGGAGCTTCTATCTCAAGGACGGACGTCCGGCGGTCGCCGAAAACCTGATCGGCCTGCCCGAGGATCAGTTCCGGCTCGTCGCGCCGGCCGCCGTTCCCTCCGATCGGCCGACCACGATCAGGTTCGCCTTCAACTACGATGGCGGCGGCGCAGGGAAGGGCGGCGTCGTGTCGATCTCGATCGACGGGAAGGAAGTCGCAAGCGACCGCATCCCGGCGACGGTCGTCAATCCCGGCGGGCTGGGTGAAACCTTCGACATCGGCCTCGATCGCGGCGTCACCGTGACTGACGACTACGCCGGAACGGGCGCCTTCGCCGGCTCAATCGACAAGGTGACGGTGAATGTCGGGGCCGCTGGCAAAGCCGACAGGTTCTGAAGATCACCCGCCTCTCCCGCGCCGGGCGCGGGAGAGGCGGGCCGCGGGCCGAGCGTAGCGAACAGCGCGCATTATCGGCCTACGGCGTCGCGCTGAAGTCGAAGCGGATGTCCGACAACTCGCCCGGGAACTGGAGCGGGGTGACATAGTCGGGCGCCGCGCCGCTGCCGATGTCGGTACCGACGCCGAAGCTGTCGTTCAGCGGGGTCGTTGGGGTGAACGGGCGGTCGATCCGCTCGGAGGCGAGCTGGCGACCGTCGGCGGCGATCGAGACCGCGCAGCATCACGCTTGTGCGCTCAGCGTCGCCGATAGCCCTCGAAGGCGTCGGCGATCATGTCGAGGGACTGGGCGATGGTCGTCTCCAGGTCGGGCTGCTTGCGGCCCAGAGCCGCCCGGTTCTCCCACTCGAGGACCGAGCCCAGCAGCAGGCAGGAGGCGCGCGCCGACAGCTTCGCCATCGCATTCTCGCCGATCAGCGCGTCGATGCGGGTGAAGATCTCTGCGCTGGGCCCGTCGCGGATGGTCGCCAAGGGGTGCCGCACCCCGCCCCAGCTCTCGAACTGCACCAGGAACTGCAGCAGGAAGCGGGCGAAGATCCGCTCGCCATTCTCTTCGATCTCGGCGGGAGCGCGGAAGAACAGTTCGACGAGGGTGCGAAGGTCGTTCTCCGTCCCCTCCCGCTTGGCGCGTTCCAGGCCCGCGCCCCGCCACGCTTCCAGCTGTGCGAAACGGGCCTCGAAGATGCGCCGCGCCAGGTCTTCCTTGTCGCCGAAGTGATAGCTCACGACGGTCTTGTTGGCCTGGCCAGCGGCGGACCCGATCTCCGACAAGGATACGCCCGCCAAGCCGCGATGGGCGAACAGCCGCTCAGCCACCCGCATCAGGCGCGCCTCGGTGACGGCGCTGTCGGACCGCTTTCGGCGGGCTTTCGGCTCGGTCAGATCAGACATGCTCCCTTTGGTAGCCGTCAGGCGCTCATCTGGCCAGGGAGCAGGACCGCGCCCAGGCCGGCGAATGAAGCAGGATGCCGATCGCAACGCATGCCGCGGTCACGGCGCCATCAAGGCGCCGCCTCTCGGACCACGCAGCGGAAGCCCACGTGCGAGGTCGAGGTGTCGATCGGCTGCGGATGCCGGGCGGCCGGCCGGTAGCGCTGGCAGTAGTTCTCGGCGCACAGGTGCGAGCCGCCCTTCAGGACCTTGCGGGCGATGGGGACCTCCGGCTGGCAGGGATCGCGGCTGTCCTCCTCCCGTCCGCCGCGCGGATTGCGCGGCGTGCAGCAGCTGGCCGACTTCCCGGGATGGCGGTCGGCGTACCAGTCGCTGGTCCATTCCCAGACGTTGCCGATCATGTCGTACAGGCCATAGCCGTTCGGCGGATAGGCCCGGGCCGGCGAGGTCCGCTCGAAGCCGTCCAGCTCCAGGTTCTGCCACGGGAACTGGCCCTGCCAGTAGTTGGCCAGCATCCGGCCGCCGGGCGCCAGCTCTTCGCCCCAGGCGTAAGCTGCGCCGGCCAGCCCGCCGCGCGCCGCGAACTCCCACTCCGCTTCGGTGGGAAGCGACTTGCCGGCCCAGGATGCGAAGGCTTCCGCGTCGGGGAAGGCGACGTGCACCACCGGGTGGTCCTCCAGGCCGTCGATGCTGCTGCCCGGCCCCAGCGGCGCGCGCCAGGAGGCGTCGAAGGTGAAGCCCCACCACTGGGTGAAGTCGTGCAGGGGAACGGGCCCCCGCGACTTGTGGAAGACCAGCGAGCCGGCGCGGATCATCTCCGGAAGGATCCCCGGATAGTCCGCGGGATCGGGCGCCGTCTCAGCCAGGGTCACCCAGCCGGTCTCCGCGACGAAGCGGGCGAACTCGGCGTTGGTGACAGGGGCCTCGTCGATCCAGAAGGGGTCCACCTGCACGTCGTGCGCGGGCCGCTCCTCCGGATAATGGCTGTCGGAGCCCATTCTGAACACGCCGCCCGCAAGGCGGCGCATCCCTGGAAAACCGGTCTCCGGACGCGCCGGTTGGTCGCTCGTCGGCAAGATCGTCATCGTTCCTATCTACGCTCCCGCGTCCCAGCCATGAAGCGGCGATCCTGCGGCGGCGATGCCGTCGAACCGGAGAACGTCCGCGCAGGGCGTTCGGCCGAACTCAATTAAGTAGCAATCCTTAGCTCGGCGAGCGAAGATTTCAGAGCGGCTGGCGGGGAGCAACCCGCCCCGATGAGTCCGCCTTCAATCGGCGCACCGCCGCGGAAAGAGTCCTGGAGCGCGGGAGCCGCGATACGTCGGGCTTCGGATGCAGTAGTTCTCGACCGCTAAGGCCGTCCGGGATTCCCAACCTTGCGCTACGTCGAAGAGAAGAACCTGGCGTTCATCCACGTTCCCAAGAACGCCGGACAGAGCATCGCCAATGCGCTCGCCCGGAGCGCCCCGTTGTCCTATGCGCTGATGGCGGCCGATCTGGGCGTCACGGAGGCCGCGATGGAAGCGTCGATGGAGATCGCCGTCGACGTGCCGGGGCTCGGCGTCGTCCAGCCCGACCATCTTCCGCTCGTCTTCATACGGGAACGTTTTCCCAGGACCTGGTCGGCGCTGACCGCCGCGAACAGCTTCATCCTCACGCGTGCGCCGCGCGACCGGTTTCTCTCGGCCTTGATGCAGCGGCTCCGCGAGCATGGCGGCACGGTCGCGATCCGTGTCGACGATCCTCAAGTGGCCGAGGAGGCGCAGCGCGTTTGCGACTGGCTGGACGGTCGCGGCGCGTTCTTCGAGCGGGAGTTCATCCATTTCACGCGCCAGATCGACTACGCCGAGGTGTCGGGCGCGCGGATCGTGACGGCGATCTTCCCGGTCGACGGCGCCGACGCCGTCGCGGCCTGGATCCAGCGCGAGACCGGCCTCGCGCTCGACGTGACCCACGATCATCGCCGGCGCGAGCCGAGGGCCTGGGCGTGCGCCATCCAGCCCGCGGCCCGCTTCGTCGGCCGCAGGCTGATCCCGCGCACGGTCAAGAAGGCGATCTATCCGCTCTGGATGAACAGCGGCGCCTTCGCCGACGCCGCCAAGCGCTATGACGCGGTCCACCTCGGCGACGACGTGGAGCGCTTCATCACCGACCACTACGCCGCCGACGCCGCCCTGCACGCCGAGGCCCAGGCGTTCGCGGCGCGCATCCGCCGTCCCGCCGAGCCGGCGGTCTCCGCCTGAGACCCGGCCGGCGTCTTCCGACAGGAAATGTCGAATTCTAAACAAACTTGCCCAAATTCCGCTTGTTCGTGCCGCGACGGCCTCCGAGTGGAGGCTCTGCCACAAGCCACAGCCCGCGGAATTAGAGGATCTCTTCGACCGTCGATCTTGGCCAGAAGTTGGTAGTGTACAAGGTCATGGCGGGCTCGATACCGCGACGCCGGAGTAGATTTTTTACACAGTGGATGGATAAGCCTGCCCGGACGGCGAGTTCACGTGAAAGATGGGGGTTCGCGACAAGATAACCAGGGTCCCTCCCGGTAAGGCGGCGCCGTAAAGCTGCAGTTACGGCTGGCCGGGAGCTACAGAGAGTGTCATGGGTGTGGGCGCCGAGGCCTTTTGCGGCCGAACGCGGCGATCACGCTGCCGGTCAGCACGCACGTGGCGCGAAACCTCGTCCGAGTTTCGGCGGACAATCTCGTAAATCGAAAGAAAAGAGATGCGCAGGTGTTAGCCGGTCGCAGGAAGACCCCGTTCCTGAATGGACGGGCGCATCGAGGCCGTGGGGCGCGCTCCACAGTGG